>Ga0209084_1000203_pt1 | contig 56642 bp, 76 predicted proteins | sample C_130820_MF_Meta_FD_187309 | JGI IMG/M metagenome (GOLD analysis project Ga0209084, IMG submission 187309) | Freshwater microbial communities from Lake Croche, Canada to study carbon cycling - C_130820_MF_MetaG (SPAdes) (version 2) | ecosystem: Environmental > Aquatic > Freshwater > Lake...
AGATTTTGCCTATTTTTACGCTTAAACAATAATTTAAATATATATTAACATTATGAGTATTGATATGGCAAACACGTGTAACGTGTGTTTAAAATCTTATAAAACACGAACTACATTAAACAGACACGTATGTAAAGCTATCGATAACAGTACAATTTGTAAATTTTGTAACAAAGAATTTAAAACTAAATACAACAGAAAAAATCACGAAATAAAATGTAATGAAACTCATAGTCAAACGTTGTTAGAAGAAAATGAAAAATTAAAAATGATAATCAAGGAATTAGAATCAACTAAAACAGAACAAAATATGAATGTAACAAATATTACCAACAATGGAAATATTACAAATAATACAATTATTATAAATAATCTTGGGAATGAAGATATATCACATATTACCAAAAACCAGATGATTAGACTTTTAAGGATGAATAAAGAATGTCCCGTGGAAATGATTAAGATGATACATTTTAATAGTGAAAAACCAGAAAATCATAACATATATAAGCCTAATTTTAAGGATAAATATGTCAAATATTGCGAGAATAACATATGGAAAATCGGGGATCTGATGAAAATAGTAACAGAACTTTATTTGAGTAAAATGGATATAGCCGAAGAAAAGTTTGAAGAATTAAAACAATTTCTAGAAGACTCTAAGAAAAATAGATTTCAAGAGCTATTGGATAATCGTGAAGAGCCTGAAATAATGGGTGGAATTTTGGAAAGAATAAAAGAAATATTGTATAATGAAAAAAATGTGATTACTGATCGGATAAAATAAAAGTAAAATTAAAGATGCTTGTGAAGAATAATAATATTATTTATTATTATTATTATTCATCAGGTTTTGGTCACAATTCAAATGTAACTTTACTATATCTTACAATATAACCATACTCCACTGGTAAATTAACCATACATTTTTCATCATATTTTCTAATTGTCGTTTGACTTTTTATATGCGTTAGTAAATCACAGTTTTTCAATCCGTATAAGTCTGTATAATGAATTTCTGTATCACTCGTCCAATCAGGTCCACATCCAGTCCAACCAAGTTCTTCATTTGTCATAGAAAGAGATATATGCGGACCCAATTCTCGCTTATTATGTGAAGTATAACTTGCTACTGCGAGTAACCGACCATTTGATTTATTTAAAACAAACCACAATCTATCTCCATGCTTAACATGTTTAAGAAAGGATTTACCAGCAGAAGTTGATGATTGAATACCCCAAATTTTAAATCGGGAAGAATTTTTAAAGTTAAACCCGTCACTAACTCTAAGCAACCAATCTGTAGTCATTTTAATACGATTGATTAATATTACTTTATTCTTAAGTAAATTAAATAAGATCATTTTTTTATTTTACATCGTATTTAGAAGTAAATGGTTTAAAACCTTTAGACAAATAAAATAAATGGCTCTCATTATTGATGTTGAAACAACTGGGCTTCCATTACGTGGCGGGTTACCTTATGGTTCAAATCCCCCATATAAACAACTCAATATGTATGATACATCACGAATAGTCCAAATAACAATGATGTTATGTAATGAAAAATATGAACAAATTGAATTAAAAGATTATATTGTAAAAACGGATGGATTTGTTATTAAGAATTCATCATTTCATGGTATAACTAATGAAATATCCACAAGTCAAGGAATACCATTTCACTTAATTGCCGAAGAATTATCATCATATTTAAAACAAGTATCACTTATCATAGCTCATAACGCTCATTTTGATATTTCTGTAATTAAAAGCGAGCTTTATAGAATAGGGCTTACTTCCATTATAGATGAAATCACTGCTAAAGAAATTGTTTGTAGTATGAAACATACAAAAATGTTGGTTAAGGCAAGAAATAATTATGGTTTTAAAGACCCATCATTGGCTGAACTTTATTCGTTTGCTACAAATAAAAATATTGAAAATCAACATAATTCTAAGTACGATGTTATTAATTTACACGAAATTGTAAAAACGTTGTATAATAAAAATATGTGGGATATTAATCATACACTTGAATTTACTAGAACTATATACGTGCCTCCTTGTGAAGAAATACCAAGCAGTGGTGATAACAATGTAATAGAACCAACTAATACCGATAAAGGTATAACAGATTTTTCAAAATTAACACTTATAGAACTTAAAAAATATTGTAAGGATAATGGAATTAATGGCTATAGTAAAATGAATAAAAAGGTGTTGATTGAAACTATACAAAATATTATTATCAATGTTTAACCGTGAATGCTAACAAAATATTATAACAATTGCGACTAGCGTCACCCATATCATTCAACTCTCAATCAATTAAAAATAAATATTCGTTTGGATTATATATGAGTGGATTGTTATTTGTTGGATTATTATTTTTACTCACCTTTTTGATTGAAAAAACTACAAATTTGAAACCTACTATCAATTATAATAATAAATTTGAATATGTTCCCATACTAACAGCTAATATTTATGCCGATCTATTTATTATTTTTGTTACTTTCGCGAAAATTTATGTCAATATCAAATCTTTAGATGGATGGTATAAAAAATATAGATTATCTGCTATGATTGCCGATATATTAATTGGGGTTTTATATATGTTATTAGGAAGATATCTAGTTTATAAAAGTGGTCTAAGAGTTGGTCTAACCGCATTTGCTGGTATATGTGTATTTATTCAACTAATCTTTGACTTTCTATTTTATATTTTATTTACTATTACTCCTAAGGGCACAAATGATATGTTAGATTATTTTAAAGGTTATTCAAAAGAAGCGGGAGCCAGTGCCTTACTAGGTGATAGTTTCTTAGTCATTATGGCTGTTATATTGAGTGCTTTATTAAATCAATCAAGTTATGATACGAATATCGTATTACTAATTATAAGTATTTACTTGGTGCCTTATTTTATTTATATGAAAGATTAGGATTTCCTTGGCTTTATTATATTATTATTTTTCTAGCATTTTTTACTCATACATAATTTATATTGTTTTTCTCTTACTAAAATGCTGTCGTATATCATAAAAAACTATCTTTTTATCCATCCGAATAAGTTCATTGATATATTGGGTTCTATCACAAACAAACGATGATGAATTTAATGGATGTTGTCTTAGATTTGCTGTTGGGTTATCCATATCTTCATATGGATTAACAAAGAAGATAATATACATAAATAGTCATAAATACTAGTGTATCTACGATTAACACGAAGATTAACTCCCCTCTAGAAACTCGTGGTAGCGAATCTTCCAAATAATTTTGATATTGAGCCATAATTCTATTTTGTTATGTAAATTATATCTGATTTTACCTCATTTTTTAAAATAATTCAATAAAAAAGATACCCAAACGGGCATCTTTTTTATTAAGTGTAATGTAATTATAAAGTTGTAATATGTATTCTGTATTCTGTATTCGGTATTAAACAATTATAACAAAATCAAATGACAAATTACCAAGAGATTTCAAGTAGTTTCACAACATCAATCGCATCAACCGTTGATGTTTGGCAGGGATCACGAACCAACTTTAATTCTACGTGAAATTCTTCTACTAATTCATTGTAAATCTCACCTCCTACTATCATCGCATTGTAAATTTCTTCTATAACGTAAATACCCGCGTGTTCTAGTGTTTGGTTTTCCAAAGCATTGATAGATCTTCGGAAAACCAAACCAGTATCTTTGGGTTCATCTAAAGAGCGGCTAACTAATGTTTTCAAGGCAGTTTTCATCTTATCTACGTCAATCATTGTATCTGTTGTTAATACTGTCAGCATCGCTCCATTCATATCGATAACCTCTTTTATTGGTAATTTATAACTGAAAACCTCCTTACCTGTTGTTGTGGGGATATGATTTCTGCCCCTCATACGCATAGTTACATCTTTTTCATCGGCTTCAACTGTTACATTAACAAATATATCATTTTTTTTAAAACCATATGAATCTTTATAATCATTTGTTCCAAATATATATACACTAATACAATTTGTTTGAGAACCTATTGGCGTAATGACGCCGTTTACAAATGAATTATACAAACTGGAGGGAATTCGCTTATATGTAGTATGTCCAGGACAAAGGGTCTTGACAACTACAGGAAATTTTCCATTGCCAGCAAGATCCTTAGCTTCCTTTAGTTTTTCCCAAATTTTTTTTGTATCTGACTCGTTATTATTATCTATAAACTTATCAAAGTCCATATCCTTGAACGCTGTTATAAGATTTTCCTGGATCTCGTGTGTTCGCTCTAGTCTAGGATTGCCATTTTTATCCAACTTGTTCCCAAAATACTCGTTGAGTATTTTATCTTTTCCAATAAATTTGAGTGGAATAATTGGCTTTTGTCCACCTACCTTAATCCTAACAGTCTTTTTTTCCTTCTCAATATTCATTGCTTTTTCTGGCAAAGCATCCATTTGTCGTTGATCTCGTAAATTGTCTATAAACCTCATATATCTATCTAATTCTCCGCTAATTATAATATTATCTGGAATGTAAATTTTCGCCGAACGATTTGCGTTGTAACCTGATAATCGTCCTGGAATTGCCTGTAACATTGTGTCGGTATTTGCGTCAGCAGAAGTTTCCATACCAAAACCTACGTGAGGCTTCTCTATAGAATCTCCCATTCTACACCTTTCTTTAACAACTACAATAACGTGGCTATCCTCTGGAGCGGTATCAAGTTCTGACATATTAAACTCCTCTGCCCCACTGTCGCATCGTTTTACAACAATTCCGTATTTTTTTGCCAATTCTGTAATATGTTTCATTAATAGTGATTCATCCTTAGTTGGGTTTTTAACACTGCTCTTACCTTTTTTAGCTGGTTGTTTTTCACTGCGGGTTTTGTTACCCGAAACTCTAATCAATCCATACCTGTATTCACCCTCATCATTTATCAATCTATCATTAATTGCCATTTCTAATGTTTCTTTAAATTTATCTCTTTTGTAACCAATTAGTTTGTTTGTTTCTAACATTTCTTTTATACCATAATAATTTTTTTCGGGGGGTAATGATGGGTCATTTACACCCTCTAAGAAAACAATCCCCTTATTTTGGTTTAGATGGTGTATATCACTACATTCTGAAAAAGGTGTTGCTGAAACGGATAAGAAATAAGTTTCTGAATTAGCTAAGTTCTCACCTGTTGCGGAAATTCCAATACTTGTTAGGAATTTTTCCGTTTGGTTTCCAATACTTTGAGCGTAGTGTGATTCGTCCCACACAAATAAAGCCTTGTAAATACTAACTTGCCCTCGGGATGAATGTGGTTTTCCTGAAAATCTATTTTTCAACTCTGTTGAAATTTTTTTCAATTCAGAACCCCAAATAATCCGAACACCTTTTTTAAATCTTTCCGCCATTCCGTCTATTGTATCAATATCTATTTCAGAGAAGTTATCTCTCAGATATTTGCGATACAAACCTTCAAACGCAATTAGGCGGTTTTCAACTTGAGACCTTAAGGCTACATCACTGGTTCCACACATGATATAAGCCTTTTCTATTTTCTCAAGACGAAACATTTCAAAAATGGTAAGCAGGTATGTTTCTGTTTTACCAGACTGCATTAAAGCAATCAATGTAGCCCAGTTTATTTGTTTATTTACGTCGGGATTACAAAAGTATTCATCAATCACTCTTTTACTCGCTTTAATCTGGTTTGGATAAATCGGCATTTCGTTTTGTTCGCTTTACTCGCACTTTGATATATGAATCTGAGATCGTATTCAAAGCTAATTAATTTAAAATATCAATCTAATATTCAGATCATTTTTTTTTATTCTTAGTATAAATTGTGAAAACCTTAAAATATTCCTATTTAATATAATGAGTAATTTTGTTGTAGCAATTCCAAGTTATAATCGCGAAAATATTATAAGAACAAAAACTTTACAAACTTTGAAAGATGGTGGAATATCACCCAAAAAAATATATATTTTTGTGGCAAACAAACAACAATATAATTTATATAACAATTTAGTTCCTAAAAATTTATATAATGAATTAGTTATTGGTAAAAAAGGTATTACAGAACAAAGAAAGTTTATATCTAGTTGGTTTCCAGAAGGACAATATATTGTTTCAATTGATGATGACGTAGATGAAATACAAATCTTAAATAAAAAGGGTAAATTGGTGAAATTAGAAAATATAAATAATTTGTTTATATCATCTTACAAATTGTTAAAAAAAGAAGGATTATATATTTGGGGTATATATCCAGTGAGAAATGATTTTTTTATGAAACCAAATATTACAACTGATTTACGATTTATTATTGGAGTATTATTTGGATATATCAATCGCCACGATAAACGATTAATTCCATCACGTATTAAATCAAAAGGAGATTACGAACAAACTATTTTATATTATAAACTAGATGGAGGAGTATTAAGATATAATTTTATTGCCGCAAAAACAAAATTTAATGCTGAAGGTGGATTGGGTAAAGATAGACAACAAATGAGTTTAGACTCAGCGAATTATTTAAAAAAAAAATATCCCGATATAATTACAATTTTTCATCGTAAAAATGGTATGACTGAAGTTAAACTATCATTATTACCACGTATTTTATAAAATAAATCCTATTCTTTATAATGTAAAAGTTTAACTCTGCGATTATGAATAATCATATCCTTTTTAGTCATATGCTTTGTTTTATTCCATAAATTTGTTCTTAGATAACAAACGATTGATAATCTTTTTGCGTCAGGTTCTTCTAATTTTATTGGTAAATTTCCGTGCCATTCATGAACGTTCATAAAAAGAATATCACTCGTTCTAACGTTAACCCCTACTCCATATTGAGGTAAACAAGTTTCTCCTCCAGTATATTTTCCTTTTTCTATTACCATTAAATTACCAAAGCCTTCAGAATCATCACCTTTATCACGATGAATTGTTGTTTGAAAATTTACATTTGTTGTAATTGTTGTAAAAGCAGTATTTGGTATTTTAAATGGAGTTTGATTTGCCTTTTTTCTTTGTAGGGCATAACATTTTGGTATATATTTTTTATAATATTTATCAATTTCCTGGATAAGTGGGATAATCTTTTTGAATTTTTCTGGATAAGTCATTGTAAACCGAGTTTCACGAACGTTTAATATTTTTTTTATATTTTTTACCGTAATTGTTCTTTTTTGATTTGGACTAAATCCATCAATATATCCTAAAATATTTGTCATTATATTTGGGTTTTCACGAACATTTTTCTTAGTGCTTCCACTTGTAGACCCTCTATTGTGAGTTTTTCCAAGAGCAAATTTTATCACATTATCATAAAAAGTATTTACCTTTTTATCAGATAACTTATTTTTTCTAAAACGCAACAATAATTTACTACCATCCGCATTATAAACATCCGCATCATCATCAATAATCAGATTTATTTGAGAACGTTTAACGTAAGTATTTTTTAGTTTCTCCATTTTTTCATCAGTTATATCCTTATCCAAATAATAAATAGTAACCCCGTTCTTCTTTTCCTTGGATATTATCATTATTATAAGTTAATAATATATCTATTCTAAAACATTCATCAAATCCATATATAGACAACAGGAATTAATGAGTTATAATGAAAATAATCAATATTTTTTTATTATCTATAATATTTTTCCCAAGAAGTTTTTCTTTGTTACCACCACCAAAAAAAATATGTAGAGATTGTATTCATTTTATCGGAGATAATAATGAATGTAGATTATTCGGTGATACAAATATAGTTACAGGTGAAGTAAAATATCCACCAGCTGAAATAATAAGAGATAATACCGAAAAATGTGGAGAAGATGCGATTTATTTTAAAAAAAATAAATTTAAAATAATCACTGAACCCTATTTCTTTTGTAAAAAAAATTGGATGATATTATCATCGTCAGGATTGATATATTTATATTTTAAGCTATTAACTTACAAATATTATATTGAAAATACCTAATCAAATGTAATTATCTAATTCTTCCATTTCCATACCCATCTCTAAATATCCTGCTATTCTTGATGGGTGTAATAATGCTTTCATCAATAATTCTCCTTTATAAATACAACAGCGTTCGTTTAATAAAGAATAATCTAATTCAAATATATTCGGGTTTCTTGATAACCAATACCAATCAATCTTATCCTGATTTTTTTCTAATATATGAATAGCGTTGTGATTTGTTGATAAAACATCCCAATCAATTTTATCTAAATTTTTTTTTAATATATGAATAGCGTTGGGATTTCCCGATAACCCGTGCCAACTAATTTTATCGGGGTTTTGTTCTATTAAATGAATAGCATTGGGATTTCCTGATAACAATTCCCAATCAATCTTATCGGGATTTTGTTCTAAGATATGAATAGCATTCGGATTTTTTGATAACCAATCCCAAATAATTTTATCTGGATTTTGTTCTAAGATATGAATAGCGTTGTGATTTTCTGTTACCCATCCCCAATCAACTTTATCTAAATTTTGTTCTAAAAGATGAATAGCATTAGGATTTTCTGATAACCAATACCAATTAATTTTATCGGGGTTTTGTTCTAAAAGATGAATAGCATTATGGTTTGATGATAATAACCCCCAATTTATCTTATCTTGATTTTTTTCTAAAAGATGAATAGCATTTGGATTATTTGATAAATAATACCAATTAATTTTTTCAGGGTTTTGTTCTAAAAGATGAATAGCATTGGGATTTCCTGATAACAAATCCCAATTTATCTTATCTAAATTTTGTTCCAAATACTGAATAGCATTTGGATTTTCTGATAAATCCCAATCAATTTCATTGCTGTTTGCGAATTCTCTCAATTTAAACATTATTAGCTAAAATTGAAACAAAGATAATTAATTATTTTCAAATCATTTTTTTTATTTTTCCATTTACCACCTATTTTTTGTGTTTTACTATATTTACTTGGTTTAAATGGTGCTTTATATGTGACTTTAGGATGGGTATATTTCAACTTAGGTTCTGATCGGGTAACAAGAAGATTTGGATCAAATAACAATTTCAAGAATCTATCGTGATTATGTTCCATTTCTTCTTCAGTCGCATTCTTGTTACTGTTTCTGGGTCTTGAACTTTACAAACTATTTGAATTTTATACATACTCGATTCATCAACAAATCCTACAACCTTCATTTTACCAACTTCCGCCATATGATAACCAATTTTAGGATTGTCATGACCTCTTGGAATTTTATCGTAATCATTTATAAGGTTAATATATATATATATATATATAATGTATATGAATATGTTAGTTACCAATTTGAAGATAATACATTATCCATTTCTTGGGATATAAAAAACGATGAAGTTCATTCATTTATGATAGAAGAAGCAAATCCTTATTCCAATGAATATGATAATACTAAATTGTTTAGTTGTATGTGGGTTGAAGAATTAAAAAAAACGTATATCTTGGAAACTTAATCCATTCATATATTATGGAACGTTGGAGTCATAAACTTAACAGTAATAGCGTGAAGAAAATTAGTAATAGTTCTACTTTTATCCCCCCACCTCCCATTGGCCCTCGCCCACCTAGTGTTCCTCATCCACGGTATCATATGTCTGATATTATGAAACACAAGGCTCTAGTTGAGGAAATTCTTCATAAGCGTGGTCCTAGACCTGTTATTGAACCGATTAATAATCAACCAATTCCAGATAAAAGTCTTAGAGTTCAACCAATTCTTGGAAAAAGAACAACTTGGAGCGTTCCAGATTATGAAAACGATGAACGTGAAGATATTAAACGCCCCAATTACCATGCAATGGAGATATGTGGATCGGGATTTGATGGATTAGCTACAACTATAGAAACACATCTAAATGAAGGTCAAATACAAAAAGCTGTTAATCAGGTAAATACATGTATCAATGAAAGAGAACCAACCGCAAAAGATAAATCCCATCAAAAAGCTATTAATACGTTAAAAAAATTTTTACAACAATTAAAATGGTATGATAATAACCTTGATAGTTTTAATGATATTATAAATCATGGGGGATTTATTGTGAGATATAATGAATATATCGGCGAATTAGCAGAATTTCACATCATCCCACGTAAAAATTATACATTTATAACCCAACGTTTTAGTGGTGGTAAATATAAAAAAACATATAGAAAACGAAAGAATAAAAAAAGTATCAAATGTTTTCGCAAACGAAAAAATAAAAATATATAAAGATTATAATTGTTTATTATTTAAATATCACAATGTTGGTTGGTAAATATACATATGGAAAACCTAATGTCCACTGTACAGATAAAGATGTCAAATTAATTATTGGCAATTTTTGTTCGATTGCTCTTAATGTAAATATATTCTTGGGTGGTAATCATAGAACAGATTGGGTTACCACATATCCATTCGGACATATATATCATTCGCCCTTTAACAATTTTAAAGGGGTTGGACATCCATCATCAAAAGGTGATGTAATTATTGGAAATGATGTATGGATCGCCATTAATGTAACTATTATGTCAGGAGTTACCATTGGCGATGGTGCTGTAATTGCTAATAATAGTCACGTTGTTAAAGATGTTGAACCTTATAGTATGGTTGGAGGAAATCCAGCAAAAATCATTAGATATAGATTTACACCAGAACAAATAGAAAAACTTTTGGAAATTAAATGGTGGTTTTGGGATGATGCTAAAATAAACGAATTTTCACCATTATTATGTAATAATGATATTGATGAATTTATACAACAAGCAAGTATTAATAATCCAATTTAATCCATTCATCTAAATTTAAATTTTATTTGTGATATCCATATTGAAAAGTATTATATTATATTATATTATAATGACAACGTTACTAAAACCAGATGAAATTGGAATTTATACACTTCCGACAGATGTAGAATTCGTAGACAATCCATTAAGAGGAGATAGTGGAAAATATCACATTAATAGAGATTTAGCACGTGCGGCTGTTAATCAATCTATATATGCGTTTTTTATTGAGAATTATCAAATAATTTTGGAAAGATTGGGTATCGATCATACTACAGAATATGATGTAAACTCACAAATTATGATTAAACAAGCCGAAGACTATTTTTATAAAACAAAGAATGCTAAGATTTGTTCTCCATTAAGTGTAGGGTATTTGGCACGTAATTTACAAGATAGTGAGAATTTCGCTATTTATATAGGTATGATTGGTAGAGATCAGGGAAAAGTTATTAACAGGAATGGTAAAAAAATTCTACAGAAATCAATAAAACAATTTATTCCTAAAAATATGATATCATTTCGTCTTGTTGGAAGTCATATTCACGTTATTGCGTTTTGTACGAATAACAATGAGAAAGGTGGGGGTGGTAGATTGATAACTATACTTAAAGAGACTTGTAAAGGGAGTAATATACCTTGTATATCATTGTATGCGTTGAAAACCGCTGAAAGTTATTATTTACTTCAGGGATTTGTTTTTCTTACAGACAATGATGGAAATGTTGTAACACAGGGGCGTCATAAAGCTATGGTATGGTATAATCCTTCATTTAAATTAAATGAATATTTAGAAGGAGTTGGGTTACATACATTGAGTGAGTTAAATGTTCCTAGTGGAGATGGCAAATTAAATAGAGCTGTCAACGACAAATTGAAAACTGAAGAAATATTATCAGCATGGGTGTATTTGACTAATCGCAGCATGCTTTCTGAAGAAAGCAGCGAAAACCAAGAGCTTATTGAAGACATAGAAGCTGAAGCTGAAGAAGAAGAAATATTAAATATTCCAAAAGTATTAAGCTATATACAACGTACTCAACCAGAACAATATGAGATAATGACTTCACAAATTTCAGAGACTAAAAAAAGGAGTAGATCTAGTAGCGATGATGAAGAACCGATTAGTTATGGTAAACCAAATACAAAACGTCCTTCAAGACGAATAATTATTGTTGATTCTGACGATGAAGAAGACGGAGAAAATAAGGGCGGGGGTTCTCGTAGAAGAAAAAGAACTAAGAAAACCAAGAAGGCAAAACGTAAATATAAAAAGAATAAAAGAACTTATAAAAGATAGTATTATTTGAAAACATATGTTGTTTCATTTTCTTCATCAATCATATCATTATACACACAATTACATTTTCTAAAACCTTGATTTTCAGGGTCAATATCCATTTTCACAAATAAATATCCATTTTCACCAACTTTTAAATAACGATATTGAAAATTATCTGGGTCAATGATAACACTAACTGACATTTTTCCTGGAGTTGAGTATATATATTTCCACATACAAATCGTTTCACCCTCTTTCCATTCCATCATTTCCTTCAATTGATTAACCCACATTGAATTAGAAAGATACCCCTTTGAATTCAATAACAAATCTTCATTAGCCATTAAATAATTTAATCTTTTATTTGTTCCATCCCATCTTATTTCAATTTTTTCCAATTGTTTAAAGATTGTGAATGTAAGATATTCGTGGAGATTATAAACATTGATTTCTTCCATTTTGTTAAATTGATATTATATAATGTAAAAAATAACAATTCATTTTTATTTTAAAGTATTTAAATAAAACAAATATAAAACTATAATAAACATAAGTGATTCAATGGTAGAATGTCTGCCTACCAAGCAGGATAACTGGGTTCGATTCCCAGCTTATGTAATAACGTGTTTTGATTTATAAAATACAAATTATATATAACAAAATGATTGTTATATATAATTTTTTTACATTGTGTAAATTTCTGATAAATAATACAATCGGTTCAATGAATATTGAAACCATTTATTTTGAAAATAAAAAAGATGATGATAAATTTGAACCATTGTGTGAATGTAATTTATGTTATATTTTTAGAAATGCGATATTATTCTTAACTCAACCATTAAAATGTAAATGATTATATCAGACTGACATAATAATCTCTTTAAAATTTAAAATGTGTATTCTTGACCACCAATCATCTGTAGATTGTAAATGTTTATCTTTTAGACAATTTGAAAATCGTGTTTTAAAATCACTTGTAAATCTAATATTCGCATCAATATCCCACCACTGCTTCCCATTATCCCATATCACGTTAATATATGACATTTCCGCATTATATATGGCTACAATGGATGATGTAGCCATTTGAGCCGTTCTTTGAGAAGAATCCCCATATTTTTTTAATGAACTAAGAACTTTATTCAAGTCGTCATTCATCTTAGTGTATTGGAATTGAATAATTTGATTTAATAATATTTCTGTGATGGTATCATCACATTCTAGAAATTTCTGAATAACAACGTTATCGTCTCCCATCTTTTAGTAATTCTTGAATTGAAATTAATAATAATTAAAAGTATCAAATCATTTTTTTTTAAAAAAATGATTTGATAATAGACATTTATGTAATAATATATAGCAAATAATGGAGTTTCAAAATATCTATGAAAATGTTACGTATAGATATGTAAATAATGAACGTGAAAATGCTTTGTATATATATTGGGATCGTTCAAACCCCGAACTATGTAAATTAATGAATCACGAGTTATCTATATATAGATATTATGAATATGAAAAAATAAAATTTAATGCTGCGTGGGTTGAAAAAATAAAAGAGTGTATTGGATGGTGTAAAGGTCAAGTAATTAATCTTAATATAGATAGACTTTGTAATGGTATGTCTAAATTTATCATTTATGGAGATTTTACAAGAGTTTTAGATCCTATACAAATAAATGGAGATGGATATTTATGTCTTCCATATTATGAAAGATTTCCAGAATATACCAATTCTATTTATATAAAATGTGATTGTTTGTATAATGATTTATTGGATGGGGATAATGAACCTTATGTATTAGAATATAAAATCATATGTTCTTTTGAGAACATTTAATGTGTATCCGTATAATGAAAATAAAACTATCTAAGAAATATTGTGTATATAATTGTATGTCAATTAACCAAGAAATTACTATATATAATATGTATGATTATGTGACATATGAATATGATGAAAATAATAAAGTATTAGGTATTTTTTGGCATAATAATAATAATATTGAACTTAATAAATTATTGATTGGTGATATGGATTGCTTTACATATAAACACGATGATAATAAAAAATATAGTTGTCTATGGATAGATGAGTTAAAAAAATATATTGATTACCAGGAAGGTGATAAAATATCATTTCAAATTAAGTCAAAATATGGATATTTTCATATTTTTGTTAATTGCGATATAGATCGTAAATTTATATTTGAAGAAATTCGCGAAGATGGATTTTTATACATTTGTCCTTTTGGGGACGTAATAAGTTATTTTGAGGGAACTCCAATTGCGACTGAATTACACCCAACGTTAAATAAATGTAATTGTTTGTATAACGATTATATGGATGAAAATAACCATCATTATATACTAAAATAAAAAATATACAGAACACCTTGCGGTATCTTGTATATTTCTCATTTTTGATTTTTGTTTTATTTTTGTTTTATTTTTGGTTGAATACTCAACGTTTATTTGAAAATATAATGTTGATTTTCCTCTTCTAGGTTCATATTATACCAGCACACAACGCGTTGGTATTTGGTTACTATTTTTGGAGTGTCGTCAAGAATTGTGTCAGTGAGATGAAATCGTGAAGCGGGTATTCTGATTCTGGAGCACAGAAATCCATCTTCATCTATTTTATGGCTACAGCTAATCGGGTTGGTATAAATTGAAATAACAATATTATCTCCATCGGGTAATACTTGAAAGTAAACTTCAGTCCCTTGAACCCAGTTGATCATCATTTTCACGCGATCAATCCAGGTATGGTTGAGAATGTGGTCTTGATTGTAAACAAGACCTTTACTGGCTGCGCGATGAATATCAAATAGGTTTTCAGGTGTCATTGATAGATTAGGTGTCTCGTGTTCATAAAATACGGTGAAGCATAATGGGCTGAAATCGCGTATAAATAATTCGGCTATTTCTGGATTGGGGGCAGTTATACATATATTATCTTCAGTATCTTCTATAAAATCAAAGGTAACTCCGTCGCATTCGTAAAACTTCTCGGTCATTCTCGCTTGGTTGCTCATTGTATGAGTAAATTACTTTAACAAACACAAATCATATTCATATCATTTTTTTATAAATAATATGGATTTAGTAAAAACTAAAAAAATGAATTGATATTGTCAATATTTAAAATAAGAAAATGAATATTCTTAGACTTTATGACAATGTCACATATAAATATGACACTCAAAACAGAGTATTGGTTATTAAATGGAATAAAGGTAACAAAAATATCAATTCTTTAATGAATGAAGAAATAACTCCATATAATTACCCGAATTCCAAATATAATTGTTTTTGGGTTGGTGAATTAAAAAAATGTATTTCTTGGAAAATAGGTGTTAAAATACATATTAATATTCAATCGGCATTTGATGGAACTATTCATATATGTCTTTGTGATTATCAAGAGAATAGATTTATATATGAAGAAATCGGAGAAGATGGGTATTTATATATAAATCCATATCAATATATTTTTGAAAAAACTTTGGAAAAATGTAATTGTGTATATAATGATTTATTGGAAGAAGAAATTAACTTATCAAAAAATACTTAACCAGATATATCACCATTTGGTCTTATTATTTTCATCATAAAATCTATATATTGAACGTTGGGGTAATAATTATCAACAATATATTTTACATATTTTTCTGAAACAATTCTACCTCTTTTTTGACGAAATTCTATTATTTCATCAATTCGCGTAGAATATTTTTCTGCTTTATCAAAAGGAATAATAGCAAATCTATCATTTAATCCTTCGTAGTGGTCATAACTTGGTATAGTAATATCAAACTCCGATGATAACCAATTTACATCAAATGGTGTCGTTATTTCAACATCTGGGCGAATATAAAGTATATAATCATAAGAATTATTGCTTTCAAGAACCATATGATAACATCTTTTTTGACTTTCCAAAGCACATAAATGATTTCTTATTAATCCTGGTATCCATTCGTATGGACTATCACCATATTTATCAAATAAGTCTTTATTGAAATAATTTTCAAAGTTTATAGTGTCTAAAAATTCATCCTGTTTATCAATTTTGTAAAAAGTTGGGTTTAATAATTTATATTCTTCATAATCTATTTCAATATCACAGTAATTCATCCAAATAATATGATTTTTAACCAATGTTTCCCAAGTATGTATGAAAACATCAAACTCAATTCCATTATTTTTTAAAACATTAAATAAATTATTTGTATGCGAATTATAAACTAACCTTGTTGAGCGGGTCATCCCCCAATAACATATTGCTATTTTTACCATTTATATAACATTTTTATAATGTTTTTATAATGTTTTGTATAGTTACAATCCGTTTCTCAAAAAATAATATTGACAATCAATATAATGAGTTATATTGATTTGACAAGCTCCACGTATTCTAATTTAAATCAAATGGCGGTATATGCCCAGGGGACTTTAACGGCCAATACCACAGGCAGTGACCCAATTGCAGTGTATGGCGGAGATTGGGCTGGCTACATAAATAAAAGTATAATTGTTGAATTAGTTGAATTACTTTGATAACACTCGTTCCAATAACTCTCTAGCTTTCTTAACATTTTCTAATGTTTCATCTAATATTTTTTTAATTTTACTTATATCCGATACTTTTTCACTATCACTATCACTATAATCTTCTTCCGTTTCATAATCACTATCACTATAATCTTCTTCCGTTTCATAATCACTATCACACTCTTCTTCTTCCTCTTCATCTTCTTCCGTTTCATAATCACTATCATCGTCCTCTTCTTCTTCATCCTCTTCCTCTTCCTCATTAGGAATGATGAGATATAACTCTTTTTCAGGAAGATTTTCAGGAAGATTTTCAGGAAGAGTTGTTACAGATTTATCTTCTATGCTTTGAACTATGAATGTGATAATAACAACAATCCAAAATAAATATGTCAATATTAAAGTCGCCGCATAACAAATGTCATAGCATATATTTGGGTCTTTGTTATCATTAACTTGGAACATCATTTTCGGTTTTCGGATTGATGTAGATTTGGTTTGGTATTGATAAAAATAAAAAAATAATTTATTAAATCATTTTTTTATTTAATGTAGGTTTATAAATAAAATAAAGTTAAGACCATTAACGATTACGCCTTTTTTTAATTCGGTCATATTCACAAACAGAATTAGCTATTTCTTTAAAAAGTAGCATAAAACATGATATTAAAATAACCCAAAATACATATCTAGTCATCATAACTATCGCAATAAGGCAGCCGTAACGTACAGGACCCATTGTTCGTTATTATTTGAGATAACTTTTTGCCGTTAAAACCTTTAATTGAATATAAAATATAAAATGTAATGTAAATCATTTTTTTATTATTTTAGTGTATTTAACGATAACAGTAAAATAATATAATTTCTTAGTTTAATCAAGTGTGAGTAAATACATAAATTGGTTCAAATCCCCAAGTATTTCATCGCGAACATTTAACAAATCTGTATTTGACATTGAACGAATAAATGGGTTATGTGATAAATCAACCATATATGATTTGTAATAATTAATTTTATTCATTAATTGTTCTTTATTTGACAAATCAATCAATGATATTTTATGTTTGTTTAATAAATTTGTTCGAACGCCTGTTTTACCCAACAATATTTCAACAAAAGTATCAATATGTTCGTTTAATTTAGAATATAATTCATCAGTTGCTTTGTGGGTCGCATAACTTAATGTTTTCCAATGAAATAATTTTATCATCATCAATAGTTCTAAGAACTTTACAGTAACTTCTTTTTGAAAGATAGAAGAACGTCCAGACTTTTTAGTATAATTTTTTCTTGATTTTACCATATATATAATATAATGTGATAATTCTTTTTATTCTGGATGATAAAATAATAATTTATCAATAGTGGTTCTTACGCAAAATAATCTATGTAAAATAATTCCAAGAAGAAACAAAAATATCAATGTGTAAACAAATGAACGTTTAGAAAAATAAGAAATAATCATAGCTCCAATTATTGTAAAAATGACATCAACAATAGCTACGCCAAATAGACGATAAGAATGAACCCCTTGGTGTGGAACTCCCAGTGAGTTTTGATATTTACATAAATCCATTTATAATGTAATTATATTAAAAAACAAATCTAAACAATCTGTCTTTTATTGCGTCTGGATTTTCTCTTAGATGAATGTGTTTTTCTCTTAGTTCCTCTTCCACCAATTGAATTATGTTTTTTCACATGAGGACCCTTTCTTACATTAATCCTACCTTGTTTATATGTAACAGTTGATTTCTTTTTTACAGGACCCAAGAAATTTAACGAACCATCTCCAACAGGAGTAATTCTAAATCTTCCCGATTCAATCTTTTTAATCTCGGCACCCAGTGGTATATCGTGATATTCGTTTTTTGGTTTTTTCTTTTGATCGGGGCCCATTTTAATATTAAATCTTCCACTTTCAACTAATATCTGAGATGTTTTTAAAAATGGTCCAAGAGCATTCAGAGAACCAGCTGGATCTACAGGTCTGATTGTAAATCTTCCAGATGAAACTTCCTTGACCTTGGCTTTATTAGAAACGTGATGATGTTTTTGGGGGTCCATTATATTATTATATATGTATAGAATTTAAATAAAATGATTTAATAATGTAAAATATTTACATTATTAAATAATGTCATCGCGATATGATGGACGCAGCAAGTGAAATCACAGTGTATAATCTTGAAGATTTTATAACATATACAATAGTTCCTGAAAGACGGAGATTAGTTATAACTTGGGATAAAACGAACCGTATATTACACACCTTAATTTGTAATGAAAATTCCTTAATTTTTAACAAGAATTATTATAAAAGTTGTTTATGGGTAAATGAAATGAAACGAATATTAGAATGGGAACAGGGGAAAAGTTTCAATATATCTATGTATTTGGATATGAATTTTATTCCATATAAAATTCATATATATGAAACCCAATATACTTTTTTAAAAATAGATGAAAATGGATATTTGATGATGAAACCACCTAATACCGAAACATATGATTTATGTAATTGTTTATATAATGATTTACTGAATGAGGAAAATAGTCCATATATAATGAAATAATCAATATCGTGATGTTTTCTTAAAACTCTTACCGCCAAATGATTTTCGTTTTATTGTTTTTGATTTCCCTCTTATTTTTTGTTGTTCCGAATTTGCTTTACCAATATCTTGAATTATTTTATAAAAAGATGGGTTTATTATACTATCCCATTCTTTAACACCACTTGGTCTATTTTTAACAGTTGTTCTTAATTTACGATATTCTTTTAGTCGTGAGTTAGAATTTTTCAAATCTATAACTGCCCGTTTAAAGTTGGATATTTTATATATACAATCATTGCAACTATAATCAATGATATTTATATTTGTAAATCCCATACCCATTTTTAATAATCTAAGTAATTGAGATAATAATATGCTTGTTTTATTCTTGTCAGGATGGTTGTATAATCCTTCTGGATCTAATGGGTTTGATATTTTTTCATATAAAAATAGATAATAATCTGTTTCATCTCCATTTATATGTCTTCTATTTTCTATCTTTTGTCTCCAATAATCTCTCTCTGTATCTCGTCTCCATTTACTTAAAATAGCATTTTTATAACCACTATTAACTAAACTCATTCCTGCTAATGTATAAGGCTGATCGTCTAATTCCGAACTTTGTAACATAGTTATACCATAAGTAAGTTGTCTTTCTCTTTCAGGTATTAATTTACTACAACCATTTTTCGTTTTCGTCATACAAAATTCATATGGTTCTGGAATAAATGAAAATATTTTTTCTTGATATGAATCAAATATTGTAAACGATTCCCGATATTTTCTATAATTTGGATGATCCAAATCATAATCACCATCTTTTGGAAAATGAGAACAACCAATATTGGTGTAAAATTCTTTTATATAATATACAATATCTTGAAATATGGAATAAAATGTTTCGGCACATTTTGCCCCCTCCAATAAATTATATTTTTCTAATAAATATGGATAGGTTTTATATATAATCTCAAGTGATGCGTCAGATGATATTCTATTACTATCTATATTATATACAATTTTATTATCATATTTGTTTACTATAGGCGTTATAGGATTTGTAACAGTTCCAAATAATCCATTTATATCAATACCACCAGCCATTTCAGATATATGAACGTCATTCATTAAATTGGGGTCAATTGATTTATTCGGATATACGCCACCGTGGGCTACAATTAAAATAGTAATACAATTTTCGGGTTTCGTTATAGAAGAAATTTTTTTCAATTTACTAGCAATTTTCTTAGTGCGTGTATGAGATGGCGATTTATATCTAGAAAATGATAAATTGGTTCTTGATATTGTTGCTCCTTTTATTTTTGATTTGGTTTCTTTTATTTGTTCTAAATTTAATGATGTTCCATCTAAAATTGATGATAAAAATTTAGTTTTATCTAATGTAACACCTGTTAAATTAGCGTCTGTTAAAATAGATGAAACAAATGATGTTTTTATCAAAATTGCGTTGGTTAAATTTGCTCCTGTCAAATTCGCTTCTCGTGCTCCAGCATCTGTTAAATTTGCTCCTGTTAAATTAGTGGGTATTCTTTCTCCTGTGTCAGTAACTAACTCTTGTAATTTCGCACCAGTTAAATCAGTTTTTTGTAATTTAGCATCGGTTAAATTAGCACCTCTTAAATCAATTCCTATTAAATTTGAACCTCTTAAATCAATTCCAGTTAATTCACAACCTCTTAAATCAGCATATGCTAATTGAAGTTTTTTATTTGATGGGAATTCATCTGGAACAAAAAGAGTGTTTGTTACATCAACATTTCTTAGGTCGTTGTGAGATAAATTCGCTCCATAAAATTTAGTTCCTGACAAAATTGTTTCATTAAATATAGTTTTATATTCATCAATTTTCTGTAATTTCGCATCAGTTAAATCAGCGTCAGTTAAATCAGTTCTTGTTAAATCCGCTCCATTTAATTTAACACCTATCATTTTCGCACCTATTAAATCAGCATCTCGTAATTTCGCACCTCTTAAATCAACATTATATAATTCGGTATCTGTTAATATCGCAGCATTTAATATCGTATTAATGAATTTAACATTATGAAACTTGGTTCCTGTAAATATTACACCCGTTAAATCTAACCCAGAAAAATCTATATCATTTAAAGTTATATGCGATAAATCCGCATTAATAAAATTCTCCTTTGACAAATCTTGACCTTTTTCTATTTTATTTAGAATTGTTGTTTTAACATCATCTCTTTTAAAATTACCCCTTTTAAAAAAACGAGTAAATGTTTTCATTGATTATATAATTAGTTATCTTTTTGTTATTTTTCGTTTAATAGTTATTCTCTTCTTAGGTTTTCGCGAACGCGATTTCTTACGATTCTGACGTCTTCTTTTTGTTGTAATCGTATTGCTATAGGAGAAGGCATATTATTATAATATCGCAAGTAAAAATAAAAATGATATGAAATATTATTTTAATTACAATCAATTAATATATAACAATGAACGTGATAACATCTGCTTTGATTATACAAAAAAGTATGATGATGTTTATGGGTAGATTGAAATCATTACCATCCATATCTTTTAATAATAATGTAATTGGATATTCAAATATCAATTCATTCCTTTTATCCGAACGAAAATCAAATGATAAAAATAATAAAATAAGAGAGACAATTATATCCGCAATCATAAATAGTGCTATTCCAAATGAATATTATCGTTATTCATTGAGATGGAATTTACTAAGAAAAAAAGTATCATGTTATGTTTCTGCGATTGTAAAAATGAAATATCCATATTTACAAGTGGAAAATGTAAAATGTATTATTCGGGCAGGTCGTGGATTTAATTATGATTTCACCTTTACGATAAATGGATTATATGAATTTAATATTGAACTTAAATTTAACGCAGATACAATTGAAGATACACCTCAATTTGTTTCTCCAATGAAACCTAGTCAATATTTATCTCATTCATATGAAGATTTTCATTATACTCATTATATGAAACAAATATCTCTTTTAGGAAATATTCCATTACCAAATAAGGATGTTTATTTACACGAAATACATTCACCTTCTCCTCCTTGTATGAAAGAATTTCAAGATAAGTATTACAAGGGTTGTAGTCAAAGTAGTCAATATAGTGGAAATCAAGAAGATATAAATTTTTATGAAAAAAGTAAAGAATTATCAAAAGAAAGTATTCAACGATTTATAGAATATTCAGATTTAGATATCAATAAACTTTCTTCGTATCTATTATCATCTCAAAATGAAAAATATTATATGCTTTATAAAGATAATGAATTTAATGTGGGTATTGCCGATATGAATAATTATCATCTTGTATCTTGTGAAAAATATCCAGAAAAATCATATTATTTAGCTACATCATTATCGGGTAAAAAAATAAGAATATTACTTCGTTGGAAGAATGGGAATGGTATTGCTTTTCCTTCATTTCAAATTTCTTTGGATACGCAATCATCTAAGAAAAAAGTAGTGAAGGAAAAACCAACAAAGGTATATAAATCCCATAAAATGAAAGTGAAAACGAACGTACAAATTCATCCAATAAAAAAAGAAGTAATAACCAGTATAGCCGAACCAAAGAATATAGATAGAGATAATGATATGATGTTAGAATAATTACATTATTCAATGTATATAGGTAAAATTTTACTTAATTCACTGGTATTTATAGCATTATTCCCAAAATATAATTTTATAAATTGTTCTGTTTTTTCATTTGTTAATGATTGAATTATTTGTCTATACAAGAGAAGTAATTCGCCTCTTGGTAATTCTTTCTTAGGTTTTATACAAATCAAATGATTTTCTACTAAATATTCGCATTCTTCATCAAATAAACAATATTCAAATTTATAATTACCTACCCCATATCCACGATTGATTAATAAAATAGGTTCTCTAAACCCTTGTTTATGAATATGATTTTTTTTATCTTCATTAGAATAAACTTTGGGTTGAAATGTGCCGCCACTAATATCCGAACTATATATTAATCTTGTTTTTGTATTATCATCTGTTAATAACGATTTTAATTGATTCCATACTACATTTCCAACATTAGCAACACAATTTAATGACGCTAATGTTGTTGAATGTTGATATAATTCTATTATTTTTTGTATATTTTCTTTTGTTCCAAAAATAGTATATCCATTTATCGTAATATAATAAGGGTTATTACAATTATCTTCATCCTTTTTATTTTGAACGATAAAGATAATTGTTTCTTGTTTTGTTTCTGTAAATTCTCCATCACAATCTGTAATCGTTATAATTGTAAAATGAGTTATAATATACTCTCTTATTTTATTGTAATATAAACAATTCAAAAAGTTTTTGGGTAATATAAAGCTTAATATACCATTATTATTCAACAATTTTAACGATTTTATAATAAATAAAATAAATATGTTAGGTCTTCCGTCAAAATAAGGATAATATTCTTTTGCTACATCACCTTTTTTCATAACAAAGTAGGGTGGATTTCCTATAATCAAATCAAATAACAATCCGTTTTCATAAATTAAATAATCATTATTATATAATTCTAGTTGATTTTCGGGTTTTATATCCGAAGGTAATGATGATGATATAGTATCAAATATTTCTGTATTTTTTTCAATTCCAATAATCTTAACATCGGAACAAGATTGATTTATTGATTGTATAAATTCTCCTGAACCACAAGAAGGTTCCAATATATTTTTAATACTTGATAAAAATGGTGTGAGTATTTCTATATTTTGAAGAACAATATTTGGAGGAGTGAAATAAATACCTTGATTTTTTTTTGTAATTTTATCTATTTTCTTGGATAATAATTCAGACAAGGACATTTCTTTTATACATTACAATATTACATACCAATTAAATCAATTTAATTTGTTTTTCTAGATATAGCTGTATAAATAAAAAAATGATTATGAATTTTTATTCATATATACAATTAATTACACTAATAAATGGCAGACATTTACAGCATTTACAAGTCCGTTTCTTACGAGTTTAAGGAAGCTAAGAAAAGTTTGTACGTTCGTTGGGATAAAGAAAATGTTCCGTTACACGAGTTATTGTGCGATGAAGTTAATGCGATGTCCGATAAAACTATATTTACTAATTTAATTTTTGTGGATGAACTCAAAGAACATATTCATTGGGAAAAAGGTCAAACAATACATTTTACTTTATCATTCGCTCGTTTTGGGGGTAGGACTAAAGCTGAAACAACTATAAAAATCGTAGAAGATGCTTACAATGAAGAATATACATTTTTAGAACTCAATGGTGATGGTTATCTATATCTAAGAGAATTTGTAGGACAGTGTATCTTTCATAAAGATATGGAAGATTTTACATCTCATAAAATAAATTGTTACTATAATGAATTAGTCGAAGAAAGAGAAAATTTTGTTTATGTATTAAAATAAAAATATTGCGTGTATTAGTTGATAAATTTAAATATAAAAATAAAAATGAAATGTATTTTTTATCTTAGAATACTTTTAATAATACAATGATGGAGGAAACAGCTATTAATATTTACAACATACACGAGTTTGTCACATATGAGTATTATGAAAATAAAAAATGTTTAAGAGTAAGTTGGGATAAAACAAATATACCTCTTCATAATTTAATGAAAAAAGAACGTATTCCTTATCAATCTGAATTAAAATATAATGCTGTATGGGTAGGTGAATTAAAAAGATGTGTAAATTGGGAAGAAGGACAGGAATTGAAAATTTTAATAAAAGATGTTTCTAGGTTTGCCGATAATGAATTTATTATTCAAGTATTTAGCGACGAATGTCATGTTGTATTTCTTTATGAAATGATAGATAAAGAAGGGTATTTTTGTGTTCGTAATTATGGGGTTAAAAGAAGTATCCATAATTACGAAAATATGAACCGAATTAATTGTGTATATAATGAAATTGTCGACCAAGACAAAGAACCATATATATTCAAATAAATAAATAAAATGAATTATTAATTATTTTTTTATGTAATGTAAAATAGTTGAAGGATGGATGTATATGAATTAAATGAAGAGAACGTTCATATGTTTATTAAGCATTATGATATGGTAAATCGTAATATAATGACTGTTTTATGGGACAATGAAAATGAATTATTACATAATTTAATGGTATATGAATCAAACTTATTAAGAATTGATGATGGTCGTATTCGTTCTTGTTTTTGGGTTAATACAATTAAAGATGTATCATTTTGGGAAACGGGTATGATTATTTATATAAACGCCCGATCTTGGGGTGATGGTGAAATGAAAGTTGATTTTAGTTCAGTAATGTTTTATCCTTATTCATCTATTATTGATGAGAATGGATATTTCTTAGTAAAAGAATATAATGAAGATGTTAGTTATGGAAATCTTGTAAAATTTGATTGTATATATAATGATATCTTAGATAGAGATGCTGATCCATATGTTTTAAAATAAAAGATGGCGATTTAATTTATTTATTTTATTTACTATTCTATTCTTACTAAGAAATTCATCTAATTTTTCTTTATTCAATTCCATTGTATTACCATCCTCATAATCATACTTTAAAAAATCAATATCTTTATCTTTTACAGGAATTGTTTTATTGTTATCTACAGCTTCTTCGTATATAACATCAATTGAATTTATTCCATCGTAATATAAATCGGTAACCAAAGCATCTCTATTTATTTTTTTCCATTTATCATTTTTATAAACAGTACAATTATCTCCATTAATAATTACATTGTGGTTTTCAGGGTGTAAATTATTAAAATGTTTTAATAAAATCATTTTTATCACACCATCCCCTCTTTTTGAAATCATTTCCACTAATTGTTCGTCTGTGATGTAATCCAAATTTTCATACCCATAATTGTTAGGCTGAATATTGGAATTCACCGTTAAGTTATTATTAATCATCTGATTATTATTAACAGTGTTAATATTATTTGTAATATTCACATTTGTTATCATAGGTATTTTGCTTTCTATCATAGTATTTATTTGTTTTAGCAAATGAATATTTGGATTATTTTTACATTTTGTTTCGTGTTTATTTTTATAAATTAGTCTGGTAAATGATTTACTACAAAATTGACAATTTATATTTGTATCTTTGGATTTACATATATGTTTATCTTTTGTTTTTTGAGATTTATATTTATTACAACACAATTCGCATATAAAAGGTGTATCCATTATACTTAACAAACCCATATAATATTTATATACTTTAGATTTCGTTAAACCTCAACGCTTATTGATAATATTTTGTTATAGTATAATCAAATGCCTGAAACTATAAATGAAATAGCGAGAGTATATTATTTAGAACAAATTGAAAAAGGTATTGATATTGATTTAACCGTGTGCCCTAAAACAATAACAAAAAAAATGCTATCAGATGAATTAATGACAGGTGATTTACAATTATATATCAAAGACGTTGATGAAGATTATTTATGGAATCAATACCTTTATATAAATACTGTATCTACAAATAAATTTGGGTTTGTAAATTCCCCATTTGATAAAGTTCAACCATTTCAACAATATCTTTATACGGGAAATTTAGCAAGAAATAAAGTTGGTTCTTTACGTTCTCGTTCTCATACAGGTGAAGTTAAGGAAAAATCCGCATCTGTAAAAAGAGGAAATACGGTTAAAGTCAATCTTCCAAAAGGTAAATCAAAATCTAAATCTAAAACATATAATCATACTCGCAACCCAACACCATATGCTAAACGCACTCGCAACAAAGGACGGTCTCATACATATTCCGCTTTAATGGTTGGTGGTGAAAATCAAATGCGTAAGCGAATGGTAGTTGAAGGTTTAAATAATGGTATTTATCCACATTGGTCTAGTGGTCTAAGCACAATTATAAAAATAAATAAGATTAATAATAAAGACATTTATGCGAGAGGAACCTCATTACCAGTTTCAAATGAACCCTTACCAGCAGGGTCAGTTATAAGTCACGACCAATATTGTACGAATACAATGAATTTTTATAGATATGTAAAAAATATTCCCAATATTATATCGTTACAAGGTTGTGATTTAGATTGGAGTTGGTGTAGATACAAGCCAAAATATTGCGATAATTTAGAAGAAAAAGCAAATTGGAATAAAATATGTAATGAATATGATAATAATACAACTCCGAGAACAGACCATATCAAGGAGTTTTATTGGGTAGATATGTCAGCTGGATTTTTTAGTGTATATAAATCATTATCGGATATTGATTTTACAGACATATCAAATTCTTCTATTATACATTGTTTAGCTGGGTTTGGTAGAACAGGAACTGTTTTAATGCTTATTATTTGTATTAATCATTACAAAGAATTTCCCGATGAATATGAAACTGATTTTTTAACACCAGAAAGCAATGATCCCAATAATAGTAAAACAAGTTACAGGATTATAAGAAAACTAAAATCATTATTTCATCAATATTTGGAAGTAGATCAAGATATACCAATAGATCCAGCTATGCCTATAAATGATAGAACAAAAGATACACTCAAGCGATTGATATTTTCTTTTGGGATTGAAAAAATATTTGATGAATTATTTACAAATTTTTATCGTAGAGGTGCGAGAAATCGTCAAGTAAATTATACAAGTTTGAATGTAATGGTAACTCGTATAAATTATATTCTTTATTTTACAGCAAAAGCTTGTGGACAATCCAGTGTAATTTTATATGAAACGCATCAACATACTGCTACATCTGTTAGCAATCCATATGATATGGATTCACTTGTTCTAAGAAACCCAGAAGAATTAACACTAAGTAATGTAAATGTTCTCGTTAAAAATCCAGTGTTTCAGGAATTAGCAATAACAGAGTTATCAAAACGAGGATTTGATTTTGTATTGTTTACTAGAGCAACGCACGCAAATGGCTCTTCAGCTCAAAGGTCATCGCGAAGAAGACGCACAGGAAGTCAAAATAATATACCTTTATTGATAACAACCGATTTAAATCCAATTGAAAGATTAACACCCCTAAGAAAATCATCAAAGAAAAATAAAACACCAAAATGTGTTATATCATAATTTAAAAAATAATATTAAAAGAATATATAATAATTTAATCACGACAATAATGTATCTCGGTGTATTATTTGTTGTCTTTGGTGCTTTTGTAAATATTGTAATGTAATTCCTCTTGCTGCTGAATTTCCAATAGGTAACTTTGTTCCTGATCCATTGATTTGCCTTCAATACTTGAATTATCCATAAACATAAAATCATAAACAAGTTTTACAAAAAATAATAATTTCTGTTTCTCCCATTCTTCCACTTCTTTCTCTTACAATATTACATTTCCCACATACCTTTGCGTAACACGACGAACAACAAAATAATTCTCTAATGTTTCTACAAAAAGAACATCTTGATAAATTTTCCAAATAATTATTTTTTTCTTCTAAAGCGTTTATAATCAGCGACATTTTTGATAATTTTTCTTCCAATAATTTTAATCTATTGTCAAATGTATCCATTATAATACTATTATAATGTTATTATCTATAAGTTAATAACATTATCTTTTTGGATTTCTGATCCAATCATCGTGATTTTTAAAATATTCTCTTAAATCCAAACATCCTATTTTATATGACCTTAACTTAGACGGACTTGTAATATGTATTATATTACCCAATCGGGTTGAACCATTCGGATTTCTTATAAAAATAAATCCACTAATTTTTGTTTTAGATATACCAAACACAACAAAATTTACCCAAGAATTATCTTTGTTAGAATAATATTCCACTTCAGTGTTGTAGTAAAATTTGGAAACGTCAAACGTTTTTCGTTGCTGTTTCATTTTTCGCGACATCTCATAAAACAATTTAGTATTAATAAAAATGAAATTATCGTTTCATTTTTATTTATTTTGATGTAGCGGTTTAATATTACGACACATGAAAATTATAAAACATCTCAAGATATAATATGAGTAATAACATTGTAGGTGACTCTATATTTTGGACGTTCTTCATAACAGCAGTAATTGGAGGTATATTAAAATGTAGTTCAATGGCATACAAAAGTAAATGTAGTCACGTAGAAATTTGTTGTATAAAAATTGTCAGAGATACAGCTTTAGAAGAAAAAGAACACGAATATGATATAGAACATAATGTTTATAAAAATGATAGTGGTGAAAAATAGATTATTTTTTATTACTAATAGATAACAAATCTTTATTTACTTCAGGCATCACAGATGAATGTAATTGAAAAATACAATTATGTTTTATAACAAATGTCATGCGTGCTACAACAGGTTTATCCAAAGTATTCCAATACCAGGTTATAAAAGCAGTATTGATATATACATCATTTGATACCTTTGTTATTTCATACTTTTTCTCAAATACTTTTATTCCAGGTAAATTTACAAAGAAATCAAAGTATGATTTAATATCCTTTCCTGTGCGTTTTATTTGAGATACAGTTCCAACTAAACTTCCACCTTCACAAAATAAATCGGCAACTTTTTGAGAATCGTGTTGAACTGTAACATAATTAATCCAAGTATCTGTTAATTTTTCTACACTATTCTGTGTAATTCTTCGGTGAAAAGTCCAAGTCAGAAAAAAAATAGACATTGTTATAGCAAAAATAATATGTAATGTTGTCTTTCCATATAAATTATAAAATGTCTTGGAAACCTTCTTTTTCATTTATATAATAATCGTTGAAAAATAAATATAAAGAAATACAGTATCATCATACTGTGGGGGAATTATCACGATAATTCCCCCACTTAGAAAGGGTTATAAAATTATAATCCGAAAAATCATAAGCATCTTTGCCCGAGCGGTCTAAGGGGGTGGACTTAAGACCCACTGTTTTACAAAACGCGTGGGTTCGATTCCCACAGGATGCATTAAATAGTGTTGTCACTTATTGTTTTGTTTATTCGGTCCATTACATTATTTGCTATATATTTGAAATAATCCGAGTCATCTAAATCATTTATTATTGGATAATAATAAACATTTTCACCGTTTATTATTATTAATTGAATTTTTTTAAAGTTATACACCTTTTCAACAATGCGAAAATATTGAATACATATTTCATTTCGGCGTAAATATACAAATTGTGTATCGTGACATTTTTCTACAATATTAATAATTCTATCTATATCTAAGTTAGAAGCATCAATAATATCAAATGTTGGAAATAATATTCTGAGTTCGTTCTCCATATTCAATCTATTACCTTTTACAATGTCTTTATTTTATAATAAAAAAATGATTATATTATAAATATTATTTATTATGGTAATACTTCGTGAAAATGGTGTCATTACCTCAAGAGATTTTATTCAAGGTTATGGAATTTATAGATATAAACACGCGATTGTATTTACTCAAAAGAATGTATAATGAAACTAGTTTGAGAAATTTGGTAACTGAATTTTCATATACAAATGATGAAGATAGGATGGAAATATTTGAGTTTTTGAAAAGTTGCGTTGAACTTATTCAACCTATTTTAATAAATTATTGTGATATTAATGCTCGTTATTCTAGTTATTATCCATTATCAATGGATTACTATGATTCTAAAATTAGATTTTCACGAGCTTATATTTCTTATTTTAAGGAAATGTTAAGAACTGTCATTTCATCTTATCCTATTATTTACGATAAAATGAAATACAAAAAAAATCGTAATGCTATTTTAACTAGTAAAAGTTCTATTATTTATTGTTATCAAAAAATATTAGGAGTAAAATCCCATCCACTTCATAGTTATATATTAGATGACTTGTCCCAAGAACAAGTTGAAAAAATAATCTTTACATTAATTCTAAAACTTACAAGATACAAAATAAAAAAATAAACGAAATAACCACGTAAATCTGTAGCTACCTAACTTAATCTGAATCGCTACTATCACCATATTCCCCATCACTTCTATCAGCCTCGCATTCTTTTTTATTTTTTATTCCATACTTTCTAAGAACTTCCAAGTTTTCTGGTGAATTTTTTATCTCTACAAATTTTACATAAATCGTGTATTCTGAAGGGTCATCTACGCTATCATAACCAACAAACACTCTAGCATAATTTAATTGTCCCTTTTTAAGCTGAAAACGGGTGGACCATTTTTCTTTTTCAAGAACTGATATATTTGCCGTTGTTTTTACACCCACGCTATTCGCATCAGAGCAAGTATAAAACCCATCTACTTTTTTTGGCATTGAAATTTTATTTAACTTTTTACCCCTAATTTCCTCGTAAAATCTACCTACATTATCCCACTGTTCTCCATCATTTCCATCATATACCTTGAATTTTTTCCATAATTTCCCATCTGGATTTTTTAGAGTTACATTAACCAAGTCTGTCTGTTTTATTTCTTTTTCTGTAGGTTCCAAAGGTTCAAGACCCATAACTTCTCTCAAAGAACATCTTTTGCCCGAAAATTCGCTACACATATGTTGAATATGTGTTTCATATTCTAAGCAAGTTGTGATGGTTGTTTCTCTAAAAGAATAGAGTTTGGTCTTTTTTATTTTGGAAATACTATCTTCAGACCATCTTTCGTAATTGAAAAGGAAACGACAAAGTTGATATAATTTATCCCTAGCATAATGCTGATGAACCATTATGACATTGTCAAAGTTTCCAAGTGTTTGGTTGATGAGTGTAACACTCATTCCAACACAGGTAAAACCCGTGACAAATGTTGGGAAATCACGATATTCTTTTATCAGTTCTTCAATCATAAAAGATGGTTCTAATAATCCATCTAACATTTTTTTTCGTTCTACTTCGTCTTCTATTGCCAAAACTCTTTCGTGAACTCGTGCCGTACAACTTACACATCTACTTGTCACTTTCTTAGTATCACCTTCACTATCTTCACTTTCACTATCTTCACCTTCACCATCTTCACCTTCACCATCTTCGCCTTCACCATCTTCACCTTCGCAAAGACGAAATAGCTGAAACCCATTGCCATTCATTACAATGACATTTGCTGTCGGGTGATGCTTAAGGATAATTTCCATACTTTGATAATGGGTTACTTTTCTTGTGTAAGATGGAATGAAATTGTATGTAAAACTATCCGATGGTATGGAAAGGGTGGGTAAAAGGAAATCAATAAAACTTAAATGTAATAACTCGTCCCCTAAATCAAACTTCCATAACTTACTATACCAGTTGCTATATCCTGTGAAATTTACCCCACACTTTTTTATTGTTGGTTTTGGAATTTCAAAGTTAATATTCATTCTCCTGACAAGGTCATCTTCATTCAAATGGTCAAAAGATTGCGTTTCGCAACGACCAACCCCAAAATATTGGGGAGAACGAATAATTTCCAATTCCTTCTCTACATCACGGATAAGTATCTTGTGAAAGAGAGGGTCTAATGGATTATCGGACCAAATTCCATCAGGAGTGGCTGTATATCCGATAATGTCGGATACAATAGGACTTTCGTCAAATGCCCGAATATTAACAATGTTTTCGGGAATGTATTTATGAGCTTCGTCAATGTGAATAATGAATTTAACATTACCATGTGTCATTCGGATACTATCCTGGGCCCATTTTAAGAGATAAGGCAATCCCTCGCGAAACCTCTTAACATGGGAACAGGCAACAATGACTTTAATGTTTTCTTCATTAATATGACGAATAACCCGCTCAACATCCTTTGCGTGATTACATTCACCTGCTGATTTTTTATTAGAATTAAATACAACTATTCTTTTGGGTCCAATTTCTTGTAACATTCGTCCAAAGAATTGACACGAAGATGGGATTGTATTCATTGTTAAAACCAGATGAATATTGTGAGTTTTGTCGCGTGTGATACTATTTATACATATACCTGTTTTCCCCTCTTGGGGGCGTCTAACAACTAGACTAAGTTTGCTTGTTTCGTTCGCTTGATTCTCAATCATCATCATCACCAATTTGGATCCAATTTAAGGACATTAAAATAAATTTACATAAATTATTTTGAGTTCATTTTTTTTCATTTAATATGGGTTTTTTAAAAAACTAAAAATGATCTGAATATCTATTACGAATAATGGATAAAATAAAGGGTAAATGGATAAAATCGTTAATGTTTATAACATTTATGATTACGTTACGTATGATACAACGAATGATAATCGTTTAACCATTTTATGGGACAAAAATTGGAAAGAATTGGACGATTTGATGAAAAATGAAAAACCACCTTTTGTTACTTATGAATATATACCTTATGCTAATTATAGTTGGATTGATAAAATGAAGGAGATGGTGGGTTGGACTGAAGGATATATTATTTATATTATAGGAATTTCAATGAATGACGGTTCTTATACAATGTATTTTAGGAAACTGGATAAAAAAGATATTAATCAATGTAATGGATGTTATAGTGATAGTTATACCACTTTTATTAACGAAGAAGGATATTTTGTATCGGCACATTACCATTGGGAAAATGAACCATTACAAAATTTAGAAAGAATAAATTGTGTATATAATGAATATGTTATGGATACAAATGATATCTTTATTTTAAAATAAACTTTTAAAAATTTCAAAAATTATTAGTGGAATAATAAGGTAAATAGAAAGCAACAAAAGTAGGATTATTAGAGCTTCAATGAAACCAAGGTGAACTCTATACATTCTTCTTGATTGTAATTATTTGATATTTTACAATATAATCTATTAAAAATCATTTTTATTTTTAATTGTCACGTATAATTTCAATAAATAATAATGGTATCAATAAATTGATACTTATAAAATAAAATACTATACTCAAATGTTTGTATAACATTAGATGTGATTTTTCCATTTTTTACACTTATAAATTGGCTTCACTTTATTTAAAAAAATGAAATGAAACAGCTAAATACTTTTTAGTTAAAACTCCCCAAATGAATTGTATAGTTCAAGATAAAATCACCTTTGTTAACGCGTATAACTACGTAACTTGTACGTTAGGATTAAGTCAAAATAGATTTTATATTGAATGGGATGCTTCCAATAAAGAATTGGATTACATTATGTCATTAGATGCTGATATGAGAGATGAAGGATATTATTATAATCATTCTTGGGTAGATAAGTTAAAAAGTGCGATTAATTGGGTTCCTGGAACTCGCATATATATTCGTTCTTGTCATCTATATGGAGGCAGATTTCATATTATAATAAAAAAAGAAGCGGGTGATTTGTATGCTTACGAAGAAATAGATGAAGATGGGTATCTTAGATTAAGAAAATATAATCAACGACTTGGTTATTATTCGGAATTAGAAGTAGTAGATTGTTTATATAACACTACGTTACAAAAAAAAAACTTGTAGTTAATGTATTTTAAAATAATAAATACTATATATAAACAACAATATGTATTATTTTTTAGTTTATAATGATAATACACATACAAAATATTTACGTCAATTAATAAGAAGTGTAGAAAAATACGGAAGTGAATTTAGGATTATCATATTTAATAAACGCGACATAGATAATGAATTTGTTGAAAAAAATAAGGATATATTAAATTGTAAAAGGGGTGGCGGATATTGGTTATGGAAACCTTATATCATTAATGAGGTTTTAAAAAAAATAAATTATGACGATATTGTTTTTTATCTTGATTCAAAGTATTATTTTTTTGACAATTTATCAAAGTTATATTCAGATTATATGATAAATAATGATATATTGGTGTGGAAAAATAAACCAAATAGTATTGTTCACTTTATGAAACACTGGTGTAAAATGGATGTAATAACCAAGTATAATATGGTTGATAAAGTTTTTCGGGAAAATGTGGTTGAATGTTGGGCGGGTGCGATAATTGTAAAAAAAACTGATAATACTGTAATGTATATTCAAGAATGGTTAAATATGTGTTGTAATTATGAAGATATAACTGATTCAGAAAGCCGATTAAAAAACAGTCGTTTATTTAAAGAACATCGTCACGATCAAAGTTTATTGAGTATAGTTATGCATAAATATAACATAGATTTACAGTTCTTAGAACGTTCTTGTTTACAAGACGTGCGTAATCCATATTAAACTTAGGTTACTATTAAATAAAATGCTATGATATTGTAAAAATATGTGGATGGAGATAAATGATAGAATTATTTTAAAAAATATTTCGGAGAAAAAAACATTGGAAGATATTTCAAAATCATTAAATATAAGTATTCATCAATTACAAGTTCGTATCGGACAATTAACTTGTTTTTTTGTTTTAAAGGGTGGAAATATAACGACGATATCCGAAACAATGAATTTATCCACACAACAGATAAACCAATGTATTCAGATATATTCAAATCCACCTTGTGAAGCAAATGGAGAAATGAATTATATGTATAAAATTCATATGATAAAAAAAGAGTTTATTAGCGATAATACATTTGAAGAATATGGGTTTTGGTGCTTTACATTAGATCATTGTATTGATAATCTTCTTAGAAGATTACAATCTATACAATTCAAAAAAGAAATAAATAATTGGTTGGATAGTTCCGAGGAATGTGTATGTACGGCACATATCATACAAAATGATTGTGAATATTCTATCATAAAAAGAATGATAGATGTTATGTATAAATTAGAAACAAATGACTACGACCAGAAATTAAATAAATGGTGTTTTATTAACATTGCGTGATTTAAGATGTATAGATTTGCGAATAAATTACAAACCATATCCAAGTAATAAAAGTCCAATATACATTATTTCCAACTATCAAACCATATCTATCTACCAGACTTGCTATAACTCTATTTTTTTCATTAAACTGATATTGAATTAAATGTGGGACTATATAAATCAAAATAAAATATTCATATTGTAATACAAGACCTGTAAACAAAACGAATATCCAATAATTCCTTGTTTTTTTATTGTGTAATTGATTTATGGTAATAATCATACCATAAATCAATGTATTCATAACGAGAAAGAATACTTCTGTATATGTATTTACATAAATGAATGTGCTCCTTATGATAAACACATAAGGTAACAATAACATAATAAAATCCAATACCTTTACTATATCATTCTTTTCTTCTACATATTCTTCTATATAATCTTCTGGTTGTTCTTCAATATCCTGAAGAAATATATCTTCAACTCCTTGAAATAACAATTCACTTTTGGGCAATACTTGAACGCACATTGAAACTAAACCCGAAATTAAAAGTTATATAAATAAAATAAAGTGAATCATTTTATTTTATTTTTGTTATTAATTATCAATAACATTGAAAAATGTCGGAAAATTTTATTAAATCCACCATAATAAATACAGGATTATTTGAAATGAATAGAATTATAACCGATCAAGGGGTGGTTATTATTAAAAATATAAACCCTCTTTATCATACGATTGACAATAAAAGAATTGTTGCGTTAATATCAAATGTAGTCAAAGATAAATTCTTAGTTCATTTTTCAAAACATTCTTTATCTAGAAATTATCCAAATGGAAGTGTGGTTACATCTTGTCGTCATAAAATAATGTTTAGAGGTATGTATATTGAATCTTGTAAATTTGTTGGGTTGTTTCCCAAAGTAACATATGTTACTTATAATGGAGAAACTCTTTACAATATTCTTATGGATAATCATTCTAAGATATATGTAAATAATATTGAATGTGAAACATTAGATCCAACTACATTATGAAAGATAGAATGGTAGTTATGTGAATTAAGTATTTGTTAATTATATAGATGGAAATATTCAAAACTGAAATTGAAGATATTCAACCAATGGATATCAGTAAAAAAGAAAAGGAGTTGTTGAATAGAAGTATTGAATATGTATATGGTATAGTAGAAAATTTGTATAAAAAATATAGTAAGAGTGTGTATGAATTATATGGTATAATCAGAGACCCTAAAAGTTATGTTATCGTTTTACGTGGAGGTAGTTATATGTATAATCATTCTAAAAAAGGTCCGCGATTAAAACAGGGTAATATTTACTTGAAAATGACTATTACTTATACGATTACAAATGACGTGGAAGAACCTACTATTCACGTAGATTTAATTAAAGCAAATGAAAATATGTTAACAGGTAATGAAATTATAAACATATCAAAAAAAATTGGAGAAATGATAAACGCCAAATACATAGAATTAGCGGATGCGAGTACGTTAGTTGACGCGTGTTTAGATTCTTCCATTCCAATGGCGACATTATATATTTTATCAATTGGAGTATCTTGGTATAATACAAAGGGATTTCTATCTCCTTATTTTGATATAGAACAAGAACATAATCACCGCTTACTATCTTTAAATATTGTTGATTTTTTAATCGCTCAACGTGAATATACGTTCAAATATTTGAACGCGAGGGGTGATATAGAATGGGTGAATAATGAAAAAACAAAACGTATGAGTAAGTTTATTGATAATATGAATTCCTTTTTTGATTTTTTTGAAAAATATGATAAAAAGTATCCATTTTTTGAAGATATTGGATTATTTATAACCAGAGAAATGACAGTCCAAGAAGTTTTTACAAGAATTAAATTATTTATTTTGAGAGAACTACCTAAGAACAGAACAACCATTTATAAATCGGTGTGTTCTCATTTGAATTGGTTATTTTCTCAAATTGAAGGAGAATATATAGATGTTGAAAAATCCGAAGAAGAAATTCAACAACAATTATCTTCATCAAATCCGATGGTAATATTATATTGTGATGAACTCATATATGATATGAAAAACCCTATTATACCAACTCAATTAAATTATAATATTTCTCGTAGAAAAACACCACGAAAAAGAGGAACTTCTATAAAATCTAAAAAAAAATCAACATCTAAAAAATCAACAACAAGAAGAAGGACGTATGGTTAATTAAAATATCTAGATAAAACATAATGAAACATTTCCATCCTAAGAACCATTACATTCTTATGTTTTTTATAATGATTTTGTCAGGTTTATTATCAACCATGAATGTATGGGTGGATAAAATAGATGACATACGATTTAGTATCAATGATGTTTATATGACATTACTTATGACTGGTTGGATGTTTTTGTTTACTGGTTTGATTTATCAACAACTAGATATATTTTTTATAGGATTACCAATGGTAATTATTACTATATGGTGTATTAGAACACAATTTTTAGTTACAGAAACACAATACAAGTTAGGTATGATACCACATCATTCAATGGCAGTTCATATGAGTAAAAAATTATTAGAAAAAGAAAATAATATAGCACCATTTCTTCAAAATATAATAAAAACACAAGAAAATGAAATAATGGTTTTAAAACGATAGAATACTTTAATAATATAATGGAACAAGAAGATATCAATATTTATAATTTATACGATCAAGTTACATATATTCACGATACTACAGATAAATGTTTAATCGTATCTTGGGATGATAGAAACCCAGTTATAAATAAATTAATGGTGAATGAAGCATTTTTCTTTAATGATGTAAATCAAAAAGTATCAAGTCATTATTGGGTTGATGAAATAAAAAAAGTATCTAATTGGAGTCAGGGTGAAACTATACATTTAATGATATTAAATATTAATGTAGAAAAAAGCCCAATGAAATTTTTTTGGAGTAAGGATGTATCCAGAACATTTCGTTATGAAAAGGTAGATGAAGATGGATATTTACATGTAAATTGGTATAACAATAAAGCTCAATTAACGAATATGGTAAAAAAGGATTGTTTATATAATCGTGATTGGGAACTTATACACGAATATCCATATGTATTAAAATAAATATTTCAATTTATTGTTTTCTTTTACATTTTTTATATTTAAAATATCGTTTACTTTAAATAATAACCATTAATGTGCTTTGAAGCATAACAAGATGAAACATAGTGTCCTTCTCTGCCACAACGAAAACAACAATTATTATTATCATCGTCATCATCGTCGTCATCGTCATCATCTTCATCATCTTCATAAATATTTTGTTTTTTATTTTTTGAATTACAATATTTTTCGTGATATTCACATTTTTTTTCTTCAATAAACTCTTTTTCACAATATTCACATATCCACACTTCTTCGTATTCCTCATCACTATCCGTTTCCCAACATTCATTTTCTTGACAATCTTTCGCAAAATGTCCTCCTTTCCCACAAATAAAACATTTATCATTTGTTCCATTACTCATTTGGTCTAAAATATCTTTTTGAGATTTGGATAATTTTATAGAAACAAATGAACCACCCCGAACATTACTTATCCCATATTTATCCATATAAATTCGTGTATATTTGTCTTCATCGTAATCATCACAATTACGTTTAATTTCTAAAACTTTTAATGGCTTGTACATTTTAGTCCATTCCGAACCATTTGAATTAAAATGGGATTCTAACCTGAATTGTGGATTATTTGTTTTTCCAATATAATATTTCCCCTTTTCTAATTGAAGTATGTATATGAAAACCATTATTGGGATATTATTTATGATATAATAAATAATAATAATCAGATCATTTTTTTATGAATTTTTAGTTTGTTTAAATAATATCATATTCAAAAAAAAATGATTTGATTTTTATTGTAATAATAATAATCAGATACACAGACATTGCGATGAGTTCTTACATTTTTGAAAATCCTGAGTGCGATTGGGATTACGACGTTCTTTCGGGAAATCCGATTATTACCATGGAAGATGTGGATAATCACCCAGAAATTGAATGGAATTATGAATATTTGTCTTTCAATCCAAGTATTACGTGGAAAGATGTTCAAACGCATCCCGCTATACCTTGGAATTATGAATTGTTATCTAGCAATCCACATATCACAATGGATATTGTATTAGCAAACCCCGATATGAATTGGAATTATGGAGTTCTTACAAAAAATTCCGCAATTACTTTAGACGATATTCGCAGTAACCCTCAAATAGATTGGGATTTTGCTTATTTATCGGAAAATCCCAATCTCACTTGGGAATTCATTCAAGAATTCCCACATCTTATCGTTGACCCAATTCAAATTTGGAATGGTGAAGTTGGTAATGGTTGGTCTTTCGATCTTCTTTCTAAACATAAATGTATTACTTGGGAAATTGTTATGGCTAATCTTGAACTTCCTTGGTCGTTTTCACAGCTTTCACAAAATCCAAACATTACGTGGGAAAATGTATGCGATGAACCCGAAATGGATTGGGATTATCGTTTGCTTTCACAAAATCCAAATATAACAATAGATATTATTCGGGCAAATCCACAGTTTGAATGGTCTAAGAATGGACTTTCAGTTAATCCTAGTATTACGGTTGATATGTTTGAAGAACTGGGATTAAATAATTGCGATAATATATCATCAAACCCAAACATTACATGGGAGGATATAGAAAACTATCCAACATTTAACTGGAATTATTTACTGCTTTCAATGAATCATACTATTAATTTGACCAGAATTTATATATATTAAAATAATTTGTTTCTTGTTATCTCTTAAAAATATTATAATGAAACAGAATATGGATGAATTGACTGAAATAGAAAAAAATTTACAGCGATTACCTAAAGAAATTATTAGAATAATTCTTTTTTATTCACATAGTTTTCAACCGAAACATTTGTTAGAAGATATTCAAAATGTAAATATTGTAAAAAAAAGATTAATGTCTATGTATAGAAGTTACTGGGAATATGAAGATATGGATTGGTTAATTAACGATATTATTTCTTATTCAAATGAATATCAAGCAACAATGTATGGATATGTTGATAAATTTTATAATATATTTTTAAAGCACATACGTCTAGAAAATATCTTAGAAGTAGAAAAATATATCAGATCTTTGGAGAGAAAAGAAGTAATATCACAAATAAATATTTTCTTAGGTTTAATGACTGTAAAAGAAAGAAATGAACTTTTACAATTTACAATTGAAGATTTTGAGACATATTAGGTTAAATATATCATTTATCATTTTATATTACTGTTTTTTGATTTCAGTATTAAACTAAGAAAATGAGTTTGCGATTTTCACTTGATTTTTATGACGTTGAGTTAAAAAATGGAGAAGTTATAATTATACCCAAAGATATCATTTCTTATTTAACACAAGAAGAAATGATAAATACTGATTATTCTCATTCTGTCATTGAAAATTGTTTGATAAATGGAGAATCTGTCAAAAACACATATAGGTCTATTTTAATAAAATTATGGGAATTGTATGGATTGGATAACGTAATCAAAAATACATCATTTAGCATTATATCTGAAAAACTTGTAACAAATAAAGAAAGAGGATATCATTGGAATAAAAAATTACAAATATCATTTCGCAGTGAATGCGCAACAAGAACAATGCGTGAAATATTAAATATATGTAAGTTAGGAGAAATAAAAATAGATATACATATCCGTTTAAAAAGTGGAAATCTAATTCATTATATTACAAATTAAATCACATATTATATTATATTAGAAATAGAATGAATGTCCCATTTAATAATAAAATAACTAAATTATCATATGAAAATTCAGGTCTTGATAGTCCTATCGGTTCTCTCTACGACTTTCAATCAGCAATTGTTTCACGCGAAGATCTAAAACCAGTACAACCTTATATAATCGCAAATATAAATAATCCAAGTGAAAATCTTAGAGTTGGGATTTTAACAAATAAAGCTAATTTGACATTCCGATTATCACCACCTTCATTACCATTTGATAGACCTCTTGTTGAAAACCAAGAAGATTACCTTTTTTTTAATTACAACCAAATAATGTCAATGACTGTAGTTAGTTATTTAGATGAACCTTTATCCAAATTTACATATCTTTTTGATGATGCTCCTATATTACATAGTAATAGAGTATTACATCCAATGACAATAAAGAAATTACGTGAAGATACCGAATATATAATCGTTAGCAAAGAAACATCTCAAATTTATCGTGGTAAATACATTTATAAAGTTGATACTAGTTTAAATAGTGGGGCTTTGTTTGAGTTTAAACTAGATAAGTTACCATTTTTTGTTAAAATTGTTCTATCTGATTCGTGTTGTAATTTTTACCTTAATAAAGAAGCAAGTTTAAATAAATTAAGTCAAATATCTTTTATAGACCAAGAAAGGTTGTCTTTGAATGTTGACAGTGGAAGATTAGTAAACAAACAAAGGACATTGCGAAAGGTAAGATCAACTTTGCGAAGTCGTTATGGTGAAAAACCCCCAGAAAGTTGTATAACGATATTAATCGTAGCTCACGGCATTATGGATAAAAAAATAAAAATTGATGAAAATTTGATGAGAAATGTAAATATATCTTTAATGGGGGGTGGTTCCGATATATATGGACTTGGTGGTACTTATTATCAAGGTTCTCATATAATCGTTAATAATATAGATAATGATGAAATAAAATATACTATAACTGGAGATAGAGAGATGACTAATATGTCTATCGATATGATATCACACATTTATCCATATTTATTAGATAAATATAATTCAATTAAAAAAAAATGTTCCGAACAATTTTATATATTTAAAGAAATTACAAATTATTTGAAAAAATTTTATGAATTAGTTGGAATACCCACTTTTCCAAAAAAAGGTGAATTTGGACCCAATGATATGGGTCTTCGTGATTTATCATTGTTACGACAACGTCGTATCCCATTTACAAGCGTTACAGCATTTAACGAGAAAAAATTATATTTTGAACCTAATCCTTATCAAAATTGTCGCGGATATGGTACTATTACAAGAAAAGAAGACTGTGTATTAATAGAACCTGAAGAAAAAAGAGAACTTTCATATGGAATAACAATTTTACAAAGCTCTGATCCATCTGATGAAAATTATACACTTGCTGGAATAAGTAAAAAGGGTGAAGTTTATAGAAATGCGACTTTAACAGACTGGACACAAGACCAGACAAGGCTGTATTGGGCTCAAAATTTAGTATTGAATACAGCATTGTTACCACAACATTTAATTGATTATTATATGGATATTTATGATATAATATCAAACCCAATTGATCCAGATGGTATCTATGATGATGATAATAAAAGGTATGTAACTTTATCACAGGTTATTGAATTATTTAAATATGGTATGGGATTTACAAATGTAAATATTAATGATTATAGTTGTAATACGTGTTCAACTCCGTTAACTCATATGGAACGGACTTTCATAGATGCCAATGCTTCTCATCCAACAATGAAATTATATCGTGAAATAAAAAATGAAGCGCGTAATCGGATTGAAGATCCCAAAGAATACAAACAATTTATGATGGATATAACAAATCCTTCCACACAACAAATCATAGAAGTTGTAGGAGAAAAGGCAAAATCAACATCCTATGATAAAATAAAGAAAAGGTCAAGGCGTGGTAAATCTTTTGGTGGGAAAAATAAAACAAAACGAATGAAACGACGGCACAAACGCTAAAAACTATTCCATATAGTATTCCATATATTTGTCCAATTAAACCACCCCCACTCATTTTCTTGTCGTTTTATAGGTTTTCTAATGACTACAGGTTTTATAATATCTAAAATTTGAGATAATTCAGCATTCATCATCAAACGAATCTGAGAAGCAGTATAACCATTACGATGTAATCTGTATATAAGCAAATGTATTCTTAGATTAATCACAAACTCACTTTTGTTTAATAAATCTCCGATTTCTTTTGGAGATTTATTTTCTAATCTATAACGAATAAGCAAATTATCTTCTTCATCTGTCCAGGGGGTAAAGCCGTTATCTAACTCGTCTTTTTTTGGTTCGTATTCAATTACTTGCATCTATATTTAATAAATAATTTATGTATTCCAGTATATTCACTTAATATATGAAATGTAAATCCAGTAATAAAGGAATTCATAAAAATGTAAAATAAGATGCTAAATCCAATTCCTTCCCATATACATTCTCCTATAAAATATTCTGTAATAAAATTATGTTTTTTACCGTGATGAATACAATAAAGATACTCTAATCCTAAAAAGTATCCTAAGAAATGTTTAAGAAATCCTATCCAAAAAATGGGAAGGGGTGAGAAAATAGAAAAAAGAATAAATGAATATATACCAACGACACTGGCTTCGCCAATTAAATTAACCACATTCATATTCTTTTTAGTTATAAAAAGAATATGAATTAAGATAATATGACAAATTTTCTTACACATTATCTGGAAAATAAAGATAAGCCTTGGGATTATTATGAATTATGTGGAAATCCACAAGTAAATTTAGATACTATAAAAGAATTTCCTCAAGTATATAATTTTAGTTTATCGGATAATATAAATCTTACGTGGGAATACATAGTGGAGAAAAAAAATAAAATAACTTGGTGTTGGGATAGAATATCCGCAAACCCTTGTATTACGTGGGATATTGTTTGTAATAATCCTTATGAATTGTGGGATTATAATGGTTTATCAGAAAACCCAAATATTACTTGGGAAAATGTTCTATCATCTCTTTATAAACCTTGGAATACTTCAATATTAAGCAAACATCCTTGTATTACGTGGGATATTATTCAATCCAGTCAATCAAGATATTATTGGAATCCGACTGATGTTACTGTAAATCCAAACATCACAAGTGATATTGTATTTGAAAATTTGAATTATTCGTGGAATTATATTTATCTATCAAAAAATCCAAATATATGTCTAGAAGATTTACTTGTATTACACGATAGAGGTATTGTAACCATAAAAGATAGAATATGTATGTTTTATATGTCACATCATTCAAATGTAACTTGGGATATAATTCAAGAACATCCTCATTTAGAATGGGCTCCATATAGTGTTTCTTTCAATCCAAATATTACTTGGGATATTGTAATGGATAATCCTCAATATCCTTGGAATAATATTGGATTATCTCTAAATCCAAATATTACGTGGGATATTGTAGAACAATATCCAAATGGTCCTAAGAATAAAAAAGATTTTTGGAATTATAAATTTCTATCCAAAAATAAAATGATGAAATAATTTTTTTATTTGTCAGGATGTTCAAATATGCTACATAACTTAAATTTTTCATATTGATAACGAATTCTCACAAGTTGTTCTAACTCTTCAGGCGAAGTTGCCACAAGTATATTTACAAAATATTTATCAACTCGCGATGACGATGACCCATCAATGGCTATATAAACACCCCCATATCCACACAAATGAAATGACGCATAAGCTAACGCGTGAAACGTAACCCCTGTAATACCTAATTGAGACCCATATATTTCATATACATCCTCTTCATTATATGGGATATTTGAACCACTCAATACAATTTTACCTTTTGTTACACATTGCCCCATAATAATAGATGTATCCGATTGCCGAAAATCCAATCTCAGCGCAATTCTTTCAGCAACTTTATTACATTCAGCTAGAGTGTTATATGGGATAATATGATTTTCTTTACAATTATAAACAATTCGTGCGATATCTGTTAGTCGTTCCTTAACAGGTGCTCCGTAATCTGTTAAATACGACACTATATATTCATTACCCATAAACATATGACTTCTGTAATAAATTTCGCTGTCGTTGATGGTAATGGTCCCGCTCATTTCTATAAAATTGTTCTTAGTTGAAAACAATTTTATAGTATCATTTTTTTATTTTTATAACTTAATCATTCATATATCTTTTTTCAAGTTTTACAATTTCATTCAAATCGCCCCATCTCTTATTCAATCTCGTTAATTCTTCTTCAACAATCACTGAATATTTTTCTTGCCATTTTTTAGATAAAAAACGTCTATATTTAAAAATGGTTTTGGGCTCTTTTCTTGGTTTCAAAATAGTTGATAAATAATCATTTTTTACATACTCTAATACTTGTTCATCTCCATCAAATAAAGGTAAATAGAATGTTCCTATTTGTTTATCAATAACAATATTTGATAATTCTTTGTTGTTATAACGTAACAACAAATGTTTTTCAATATAATATTGTGTAAGTGATTCGGAAACATTTACTAAGAAAAAAATAAATATTATACCGAATAACATTACTTATTATGATTAATTATGTAATGTTTTTATATCAGTATGGGTCTGATTTTGATAATGAAATTTTTCCCGAAACATAATTTCCACCCAACCTATTATTTGCCATTTTTATAAATCCATTTACTAAATCTCGTGCCGATTGAATTATTTCATCCATTCTGGTTAAAATATCATCTACGATAATATAATTTAATATAATAGAATCGTCTGTTTCTAACCCATATGAACAATAACGAAAACGCACCATGTTAGTATCGGGTAAAATAATACCACCATCTAATGTATTCATAAAAATTGCGTTCTTATTATCATCTATTTCACAAAATGCCAACCATTCTCTCACAATATCTTCATTGTTACCATATTCACAACGTTCCTTTAACGCCTTCCAAGTATTTTTTGTTTTTAAACCTCTAGATTTAGATAAGCAAAATTCAAAATCCATTTTGTTATGATAATTATGAATATACAAATATATTTTTCTCATTTCATTTTATTTTTATAAAACATTGTTATCAAATAACAATGAACGATAAAGAATAGTTAATTCGTCATTGTCTTCAAATGTAAAATAATTATTTTGTTCCGATGTAATCAAATCTTCCATCATAATAAGTTTTATGGTGTTGTATATGAATGTAGCTATGATTTCACTATAAGATTTCATCATTTTATTTGAAATTTCTTCTAACATTATTTTTTGTTTCTTATCTCCATAAGACAATTTATATTCATTTATTTCACTTTCTATATAATCTAATTCTTTTATCATTTTATCTTTAGAAGTAAGAATTGGTTCCAACCGAATATCTTCAAGAGTTCCATCCAAATCTTCTTGTGTTAAGTTAAACACTAAGAAAGTTCCTTTGTATGTAACAGCTAATGTTGGCATATTTTATTTTATAACGAGTTTCATTTTAATTTTCAATTAAATATTTTGTAATGTGTTGTGGATAAAGAATAAATACATTAAATAATAGTGTAGAAAATGTGTAATGTTTTGCCTCTTCACATAAAAGACATTTTAATTTTTTATGTCTATGTTTTCCATCCAAATAACAAGCATATGTAAATTCTTCTGCTTTTTCTTTATTTTCATTCCACCATTCTTCTATTACACTATCATACAAAGGACATGAACATTGATTTCCTGTTATGGGGTTACGACAACCATTCGGACAAGGCGGACACCCATAAGGTTCAGGTGATATATTACATATGGATGTTTCATCACAAAATAACATAAATCTCATACAATCAATACAATATTCGTGACCACAATTATTCGGAAATAATAGCTTTTTATATACCATTTCATTACACATATAACAATGTTGTTTTGTTTTTTTTGATACTATAGGAATTTCTCCCCATATCAAACAAGTTTTACATAAAGAATTATGTAAATTGGTATTCGTTTCACATAATTCGTAATTCTTACATTGAAATTCGCCCATTAAATTCATTACTTAACTTTTATTATTACTATTACGTTTTATTTCAATTCATTTTATTTTGATGTAAAATGAATTGAACCATATAAATTTTATAACCATATACAAAATGCTCTGGGTGGGAGTTGAACCCACGACATTTGGCTCATAAGACCAACGCTCTAACCACTGAGCTACAAGAGCTTTTAAAAATACTCCAAGTCTTGAAACCGCTGAAGATGAAGATGTTTTGTCTTATCTTATTTGATTAGCATCATTCATATTTAAGTTGTTTAAAAATAAAATGATTATTATTTCTTAGATTAATCTTAATTTATAAAAAGGATTAATTGTTTTCAATGGCTACTATTCAAGAGATTGTTGATTCCAATAAGTTATTATATCCAAGTTTGTTTACTTCATTCATAGTTCCATCCAAATTAATTCAAGAAAGAATTAGCGATAATCAATGTTCTGTGCCTGTTATCATTCAAGATATGGAAGATACCGAACCCATATTCTTCGCGGATAAAAAGAAGGAAAGAATACAATTTACATTAAATTTTTTGAAAAATAAACCAGAATATGAAAATTTATATAAATATCTTGTAAATCCAGATACAAAATTATTAGGAATTAGCACAAACCAAATTTATATTCGTAAAGCTATTGCTTCTAGTGTAAATAAAAAAGGATATTGCCCTCCACAACTTAAAAATAAAAATACAGGATGGATGCTTTTAATTGATATACAAAATAAAATACTTGGATTTATTGTTTTGGATTTTATATAATAAGTTGTTGCCACGTTTCTTCTCCTGTTTCATCAATATTCCTCATAAAATATCCATTGTTATCATCCATATTTATAATTTCATTCTTTATCAATTTATAAAGATATAATACCCATACGATTAATATATTTTCTGGAGTTAAATTCATTTTATCAGTAATATCTTTCATTATTTTTTCTTGTGATATTTGAACTGTAACATCTTTGTATTGTCTTACCAATTCTTCTATTTTATCTATTTGGTCTACCATATCTTCATAAGATTGTGTCATATCAAGACCTTCAAATAATTTTGTTAACGTAGTCCATTCCCCATTCGATGTAGGAAATGCTAGGAATGTCCCTTTGTAAGCAACGAAAATTCGCGACATTTCATATTTAACATCTTATTTATTATTTTTATTTATTTCATTTTATTTTTCAAATGATTATATTGTTATCTTATTATATGTCATATAAAATCACTCCTTATACTTATAAACAAGCACGAAAATATGGTGTTACAGTTGTTCCTTCTAGAAATAAAACAAAAAAGATAGATGTGATTAAACGTGGTAAAGTTATTGCCAGTGTGGGAGCTTTGGGAATGAATGATTTCCCGACTTGGGTTATAAAGTGTGGGAAAAAGTATGGAAAAACACGCAGAAGATTGTATAAAATCCGACACAATAAAGATAGAAATATTAGGGGGACACGTGGGTGGTGGGCTAATAAATTATTGTGGTAATGATAACTCGTAATATATATTATAAATTAATAGTATTGGTATATAATATATAATATATAATGATGAACATAGATATAGATGAAGAAGCACGTAACTTAACAAAAGGTAAATCATTCAGTCGTGTAGTAACTATGCCACTTGAACGTGAAGATGAACCATTCACTAAAAAAAGAGCTATCAGCGAAGATAATATTAACCAAGAAAATATCGAAGAAGATAAACCTATCATTAAGATGGGTAGAGTTACACCACGCAATCCACCATCAGAGTTGTTTCTTCCACAAAATAAAAATGAAGAAAATACTCACCAAGGCACAATTGTCATGAATGAACAAAACCATCACGATGACGCAGCTAATGTAACTGATGACGATGGTACACAAATATATAATGATGATGAAGATACAGATATCACGTTGACTCGACCTCAAGTAGATCGAACAACTTCTCATGGTTCGAATATTTCTGATATCACAACGGCTACGCAAGTTGAAGATACACAACTCGACGAACTTATACAACCTCAAGATACACGCGTTGAAGAACCCCCGCGAGACGAAGAATATTTACGACTATTATCAAGTATTGATGAATCTCTAAGAATACCAGATGACGGAAAACTTACATCTATATATACATTTCAAAGATTAGGATTATTAATACGTTATGATTATATTGATACAGACACATCTGATAAACTTAGCCCTATTTTGGAACATATAAATGCTATTATAAACACTATTATTGGCTTTCGATTAAGTATAGACACGTATATTTCATATATATACAACCCATTGGAATTACTATGTATTCAACTGATTTTTTTATACAAAGTTCCTAGCGATAAAATTATAGAAATTATTACTACTTTTATACCTATAATAAAAAGATATTGTGGGGATATTCCAGAAAAAATACATGAATTGAGGTCTGAAAAAGGAGTAATGTCTGATGAAGATAGAACTTATATAATAAATGAACAATTCAATCTTTTATATAATAAACTAAATTCATTAATACCTGTTTGTGATATCACGACAGAAACACGCGATACATTGTTGAGATTGAGGGAAGTAGGAGTATTTAATCCACGAGAGACAGACAAAAGCCCTTCATATATACAGAGACAGAAATATATTCAGAGTCAGTTAATCATTATCGAACAACAAAATAGATGGCAAAATAAATGGAATTATGTTTTTTTATATTTATCATCTATACCCGCAAAATTGTTTATAATATTTAATCAATTAATTTTGAAGAGTTTAGAAGCACCAGGACAATTGCTGAAGTTACAAGGTTTTTATAGTAATTATGAAAGAGGAGATTTAACTGTTCCAGGTTTAGAAAGGTTAGAAGATTACCGCGATGATATTTTACGTATTAATCAAATATCCGATGTCACATTTGCTGAATTAATAGTTTCTTACAATGATTCTAAAAATCGGTATAATATTGAAATAGAAGGTGCTATTAGGAATGCTATTGAAAATCCAAAAATTATATCAGATGAAGGTGAAATGGATTCATCCGCAATTCCAGAAGAAAGTGAAATGAAAAATGAAACAACTACATCACCGCGTGTTATAGAATTTACTGAGTATGATAGTGAAATTGACCGTAAAATTTACCAAGCATTATATACACGTAAAGAAGATAAGGGTACAGAAATCATGAAGGGTGGAGCAATTGACAATGGAAGTTTTAGCGATTATTTAAGAGTTCTTAAATCAATTCACACCTTAATAGATAAAACTTATACAATACCTGGAGGTTCAACAACTATTGAACGTATAAAAGATGATTATATAGATTATTCAGATGGTGATTTTTCGGGTAAAAAAATTGTTCTTGATTTTTTAGGAATGTTTATGGGAGCGGTAATTTTTTTTATACAAAATCCTGACGATCAGAATGTTAGATCATATTTTTCATATGAACCTTCAACTGATAAACGAGAAGAAGTGTATGCTCAAATGTATAAGGGGGGTGACGTAATAATGGCTGGTTATTCTAAAGAAGAATTATATAAGGAAGGTCGTAATAATAGACCAGCCACACCTATACCTTTTCCTTCTCTTAAAGACGATATTCGAAAGGGTGTTGAATTATATGCGTTTGATGATATGGAATCTACAATTAACCAAAGTAAAAGAAAAACAATATATGAAGATACTTTTAATGGATTATTTGGAACTTTAAACAATCCATCACACCCATTCGTTGGGTGGATTACTTCACAACAACCATCATCTTTAACACCATTGATAAATTTAGCTTTGACACTAGATGGTTCCCAACTTTATACATCGTCAAACACAAAATTCGTAAAACTAAGCAGGGAAATTCCTACAGAATCATATCAATCTTGTTTTGCGGTTGGAGATTATGATTTATCTTATCAAGCTATTTGCGAAGAAATTGACGAAATGTCATTAGGATCATATGACAGTGAAGAAACAACTGATATTAGTGATATAACCGCAACTTTTCTTAAATTACGTGAAGAATTTATAGCATTACTAGTAGAACAAGGTGAAGGTGTATTACGTATTGAAACTAGCCTTAGCGCTAGTTACTTTCCACATATGGCTATGGACCCAGGCTTTAAATTGGCTTTACAAAACCCAAACAAGAATACATTTGATTATAATTATATGTATGCGTATGTATACAAAAATATAATTAGAGGTACTATTACTCCATTACATTCATCAAAATGTATGGCACTTATTAGCTCAATTATGATGACTACAATAAACGAATCATCGGGTAGTAAAAATCCATCTAAGGACCACGGATGGTGTAAATTGTTAAATAAAGAGATATGTCAGGCATATCGCGTGTATACAACTACGACCGCAGAGAATGAACAACAAATTGAAGCAATTCCAAACAATCCTATACAAGGTATCACCCCAGAACATTTGTATAGGGGAAAACTTGTTAACGCATTCAATGAAGAACATGGTATGCTTATCAATTCTTTTTATTATCAACCTCAAAAAGATGGTTATACATTAAAAGATGGTGTATTTCATATAGATTATCGTGATGAAACAAAAAGTTACGGTCTTCAAATACGAGGAGGCGAATATGATACTATGAATATTGGCAATGGATTAAACGATTTTATTAGAAAATATGCGATCGAAACTTGTTTTCATTCTTGTTTTACAAGTAGGCCGATTTCAAAAGACGCTCCGTTAGATTATCCTCTTGGTATATATGAAAATAATTGTGTAACACAACAATCCTCAATAAACGTTAAAAATATGATTTATAAAATTTTCGCAATGGATGAATGCCATGATACAAAACCAGGGCAAAGAACTAGTTTAGCTGTATCTAATTATATTATTGAAATAGCAAATCGTTCGTTTCAAGTAGTTGATTCAAATCTTACTTGTGGAAGCATACTTCTAGAAGGAAAAAAAACAGATCAAAAAAATCCCGCATTGAGAGAGAAAAGATTATGGGAAGCAGCTTGTGCTAATAAAATAACTGGTGGTGAATTTGAAAACGCACTTGTAGCAAATTTTGGTAAATTTACAAAAATAGATAAATCCACATTAGGAATAACGCCTGGAAAAGCATCTCTAATAATGAATTCACCTGATGCTAATAAATGGAATAATGCTGTATGGGTTAAAGTTTCAAATTCAGGAAATTCTGGAACTTTTGTAGATGGAGGAACAGAAAAAACAACACAAAATATTCATTTACCAAATATATGTATAAGAATAATTGATGATGATGGGTCACAATTAATTGTCATTGTTTCATATTATCTTCATGAAATTACTACACCTTCTACATCAGATAAAGAAGAACAGAAAACGCAACAAATAAGAATGTTTGTATCATTGATATACCATAATACAACCGATGATAATTGGTTATTTGTGACTCATGAATTTGTATTAGGTAAAGGTATAAGTTGTGCTCAGATATATGATGACATATATAACCATATAAAACAACGAACTCCATTAGGAGATTATACAGCTAAACCTGCCCGAGACAATTTAACTAGAAACCCTCCCCTATCATCATCATCATCATCATCATCATCATCATCGTCATCACCACCATCATATGACCCAGCATTAGCTGTATTAGTTGTATTGAAAAAAACATTGTGCGATTGGCTACAAAATTTTTTAAAATTAAGTATTCATACAAAAATTGATAATCGTTTGGGGTTCTCTATAGCAATACAACCTAATATTACAATAGAAGCAAACAACGAAACATATGTTTCAACCAAAGCTACTTTTGATGGTTCTGGAACAACAGGACCTATTCCATATGGACCACTTGTAATAAATGATATTATTAAGAAAGTTCTGGCTGTCAATAAAACAGATGTAATAAATGATAAATATTATATTTGTATATCTAACCCTGACCCCGCTAGACCCTCAACTTTTTTACTTCTTCCTTATACACCAGGAACAAAATTATTTACATTTATAGAACATCCTGTTATTGTTCCTTTAATAGATTCAGATGACTATATTCCTGTGCCTTACAAGACGGGATCTTCTGGATGCTATGTTCCAAGATTTCATTTATTTAATTATATAAATATTTTTTGGGAGAAATATAAATCGCCGTATTCACCAGAACATTATAGATATATTTCCACACTACCGTCATTATCACCAATAGTTATTGGTGATACAACATGGAAACCAGATTTTTGTATTACAGGTGATATTTTAGACCTTTGGATATCATTCATATTAACAAAGATAACACTTTACATTCCACCTGTTAAACCCGATGAACCTCCACAAACTGTAGTATCTAAAATAATACCATCAACTTCAATCTTAAAAATACCTTCAGATCCGTTTACAAACCTTCATAGTCCAGTCCATTTAACTGATAACATAGTAGCAGCAATGTCAGGAGGTGCTACAAAACTAAATCTCAATATTCGTCGTAAAAGAAAAATATCTTATTCCAATACAAAAAGAAAATTAAAGAATGGTATAAGTAAAAAGAAAACGAAAAAGTCAAATCAAAAGAAATCAAGAATGAAAAAGTCAAGTAAAAATCATAAGAAAAATAAAATGAAATCAAAACTAACTAAGAAGAAATATAATAAGTAATATCAAGCAGCGATGAAATTTTACGTTATTCACGATCCACGATTTCCTTTGAGAAAAATATTTCTTCAAGCTCAATTCAAAAGATATGATATATCTGAATATGAATTTGTTGAAATTCCACGGTCAGGTGTTATCCTATCCACTTATATTAATTTATTACATGTCATATCACTTACTAAAAAAAATGTTTGTATTCTTATTGATAATGTTTTGCTTACTAGAAATTTCTTAGATAGAGTTGAATACGGACACTTTATGAGTGTTTCTTCAGAAAAGTCACAAGATGTTATTTTCATTCACCCAACTTCTATTCATACCACAAAAATAACAAAACAAAAAAAGACAATTCATAAAGATAGTTGGAATTGGGGCGACCAAACAAATTACTCCTCCTGTTTTATTATTTCACCTTCTTGTGCTAAGCTATTTTACGACTATCATATACATTGCCAAGACACAAATGAATATGAAAATATAAATGACATTTATTTATTTAAAAATGATAAATCTGGATTAAAGGAACAATCGCTAATTTCTATTGATAAATGGTTATTTAGCTGTGCTTTGATTTATTCAAATCACTCTTTACAAATAGTATGGCTATCTTAACTTTTATTATCACTTTATAAAATATATGATTTTGCTCATTAATAATTCTACCGATGGTAATAGACTTTCTTTTATAGTTCAAGTTCGGCACACACTAAGAAGTCTTTCTATTCCTTTTATAGAAACAAAAAGAGTTGATTATGATTTATTAACGAAAATGAAAAAGAAAATAACAGGTATTATTCTTTCTGGTTCTCCTATGATGCTCCAAAAAGATACTATTTCCAAATACAATTATGATATTTTTTATATGTTAAATCTGAATGTTCCTATCTTAGGTATTTGTTTTGGATGTCAATTACTTACGATTATCAATGGCGGCACATTAAAACCAATACATCGTTTTATTTGTGACCCTTTACCTACAAAAATAGAAAAGAATAGTTTTTTATTTGATAACGTACAAATTAATGATAAAGATGAAATGTATTTGAAATTTTGTTTTAGTGGATTACCTGTCAAACCAAGAAGAAAAAGTGCCGAAGTATTAGCATCTATTATGATAAATGGTAAAAGAACTCCTATTGCTTTTCAATATAGTGAAAAGATTTTTTGTATCTTAGGACACCCTGAAATAGAATCAGGAACTCATATTATTTATAAGAATTTTTATGATTTTTGTAATCAATACTCAAAATAATTATTTTAATGTATCTGATATAACACCACGTTCGTTATATAACATTTCTGCTATTTTTTTTAATATTTCCGACATCACTTCTGTTTCTTCCCGATTATCCAAGAACCATTGGAATCGTCCTTGTGTTATTTCAGAAAGAAATGGTTTTAAATCTTCAAACTTTTCCTCGGCAATATCCATCTTACTCATATAAAGTTCTGTTAAGATTTTCTTAGCATCTCCTATTTTCCAAACACTATCATTAAAATATTTTACATATTTATCTTTGAAATTGGGTTTATATATATTATGATTTTCTGGTCTATCTTTATTAAAATGTATAAATCGTATCATTTCAAGTGGAAATTCTTTACACATTTTCATTGCTTTTATTATCTGCTTGTTGGTTATATATGATGTATCTTCACTTCCAAAATTATTAATTATTATTTGATTATTATTTATTGTTCCATTATTAGTATTAGTTGTATTATTATTTATAACTTGTGGTTGATTTGACGAACACATCAACTGTAATTGTTCTACTTTCTCTTCTAGAGCCTTGATTTTACCATTATTATATAGCTGTAAACATTTTATCTCGTGAGTTTTTCTATGGTATTTATTTGAAAATATCTTATTACAATAACTACATTCAACGCTACAATCATTTAATTTACATCTTTTAAATTCAAGATGTCTATCATAACCTTGTTTAGTTTTATAAGTCTTAGAACAAACCGAACAAGTGATAGATGTAGCCATCCAATGATTATATAAAGAATATATAATAAATCTCTAAATCATTTAGACAAAATTTCCCATTTTAGTAATTTTGTCTAAATGCTAACAAAGTTAAAAATTATAATATTAATTATTATCATTTATGGTCTTATTATTTCTTCTTATTTCTTAGATAAAATTACTAGTAATTTTATCTAAGGGAGAAGTCATTATCTTTTCAAAAGTCTAAAAATAAAAAAAAATATTTTCTCAATCAATAA
>Ga0209084_1000204_pt1 | contig 56568 bp, 64 predicted proteins | sample C_130820_MF_Meta_FD_187309 | JGI IMG/M metagenome (GOLD analysis project Ga0209084, IMG submission 187309) | Freshwater microbial communities from Lake Croche, Canada to study carbon cycling - C_130820_MF_MetaG (SPAdes) (version 2) | ecosystem: Environmental > Aquatic > Freshwater > Lake...
TTAATTTTTATATTATTGTTATTTTTAATTCTTTAAATAAAATTAAAATTTTTAGTAAATATATGAACATGAAAAAAAGTTTTAACAGATCTGTTTTCAACTGAATTTATAAACCATACCGGTTTAGGATTCATACGATTTATTACATTTTCAATTTCTTGAATACTTCTTTCTTCCGATGAATTAAACCAAAGTACATAATGAAAAATATCTTTTTCAAGATTGTATGGAAATTTGTTAATTGTTATACCCAGTCTTTATCAAATTTTATAAAATTTAAATCAATTTGTTCTTTATTACTTAAATTATATTTTGTAGAATTTTCTAAATTTCTTTTCATTTGAATATTTATGATCGATTATAATTGATGATAAATATTCAAGTGTGTACATTTAAAATTAAAATTATTTAAATATAACCCAATGGAACTCCAAGTGCCCATAAAGATAAATTAGAAAACGTAATTACTTTTTCATATCCACATCCTATTACATTTCTACCAGTTCTTTCATAATATCTATTTTCAGACATTCCTATATGGTCCCAAAAACCAGCACTACCGTCTGCGTCAATATAAATTAAAGTATCTTTGAGAATAGGTTCTGAGGACATCATACACATTGCTAAATAACCAATCATTAATCTTGCCAATCCTTTATTACGCAAATTAGTATTATCATCCTCAATGTATATATTCATAGATAAAGTATCGATGTTAATTCTTCCATCTATACTAAAATCACCTAATTCTTCACCGTTACTAGTTAAACTTACTATTCTTTTATTTCTTACAACTTGGTAGTTCATAGTAATACCATTACTATTGATAAAATCAATTGCATTTTTATTTTTAATACTAAGAAGTTCCATTAAACTTTTAACTTTAACTTTTAAAATTTTAAACTTTTATATACTTGGAATATATTCCCACCTAAGATCTTGGCAAATACCTTTCCATATAAGATCATGTTCATAAAGCTTTTCTCTACTTTTCAAAAGTGGAAAATAACACAAAAATTCATCTTTATTTAAAAGTTCACACATTTTATAAAAAACATAATTATAATTTAAAAAATTTTTGCGATCTGGGCATATATTTAAACTATATTTTTCAAATGGAGTTTGTATTTCATCAAACATTAATTTAAGTTGTTGTTCTAATTCAGATGTCATTTTTGGTGCCCTAATTCCACAAAATTGATTAATTATTGTAGGTATATGTTCATAATATTTATTGTATTTTAATTTTTTAAGAATATTTTTTAATAAACTTGTTGTTACAACTTTTGGATCTGTAATGTTGTATTTTTTAAATTCAATAGTAAGATCATCTATTATTTTTGTAGGTATTGTTGTATTTTCTTTTGCTTGGAGTTGATTAAGACATTCTTGAAAATGATTATTTCGCTTGTAATTAAAAACAGTTTCTTTTTCTATATTACTAGAATATACTGGATCTATATCTGAATTTAAAATATAATTTGTATTTCCACAATTAGAACAAACTTCAACTGATAATTTTGTATCAGATAATAAACTTTCACATCCACAAAAAGTACATGTATTCAAACATACATTTTTAAATAAAACAAGTGGTTTAAGTTCTGGATTAAATTTTTCTATATATGTATTATATAATTCAGTTTTAGAATTATTAATTTTAGAATTTATAAAAGAATCCATTTGACCCTTTTGGGCATTTTCTTCAAAATAACTTATTTCTGGTTCATTTACAATAGAAATAAAATCTAATAAATAATCATTAAGACTGGTATCATTTTTTATATCATAAATTTTGTTCTCTAAATTTTTTATAAGCTCGATATTTTTACCACATTTTTTAACATTTTTTTTTAAATTATTAAGTTCTTCCAAATAAAAGTTTAGTTTTTTTTTTTCTTGATCAAACTCATTTAATTTTTTTTCATGAAGAAAATAGATATTTGTACGTGTATCACTTAACGCATCTTTTTTTGCTAATTTAAAACTTGCCATTAATAAATATATATTTAGATTTCTTTAATTTAAATTAATTAAAATTATTTAAAAAAAATAAAAGTTCTTATCAAGAACAACTTAAATGTATGAACATTTTAGTCCGATTAATCTCCCATACGGATCATGTTTACTTAAATCTGATCCAAAACATAGACAGGGTGTACCAGGACCAGCTGTTTTTGGAGACGGTATTCATTATACAGAATGTGTTCCAAGAATCGTAAAAACACCTCAAGAAATTGGACCACAGAATACAAAATCTGTTAACATAGCTGATACATATTTTCTTAATAATAAAAAGCAACGAACACCTAAAGCTGTATTGGATAATTATCTTAGTCCTAATGGATATACTACTCAAATTCCAACTTACGAAATGTTTACTTCTCCAAATTTACAAAGCACTCGCCCCCCTGAAATAAAAAAAAATAGTTATATTCAGTTAGCTGGAGAATCGTTACATGCAAAACCAGATTTACTTATTAGTGTATTCTTTTCAGATGACAATATTAATCATTTAAGAAATATTGTTGTCAAAAAAGTAAAAGAAATTACTCAAGATTCCGGAATTAATGGAACCGAGGGTGTAACTATAAAAACTCCCAATATGGACGACTTTTTTTATTATATGGTAAATATTTACCAAAATTATAAGATTTATAATGGAAGTATATGTTTTATAAATCTTAAAAGTGAAAGTTCTGTACAAGCTGAAATTTCAAAATTAAATTCAAATATACTTCAAGAATATGTATCTAAAATGGTATCTCAGATAAATATGTATATTTATTATTATCTTGATGCATCACAGCTACCTCAACAATTAAGTCTACCTAGATCTGTAAGTATGAAAGGTTCCAAGACACTTGAATACAATACTGGATTTAAATCTGGTAATAGTATTGGTATTGCAAGTTATAACGAAGTTGGAAATATAATGTAACGTTTCTTTAACGTTTTTACCTTTTAATCAAAATAATTTCCATCCATCATAGGTTCATTGTTTAAATTATCTTTAAATTTAATTATTAAAAATACTGTTATACTTATTAACAATCCTGGTAATACGTTTCTTGTAATAATATTTTTAATATCATTCTTTTTTGGATCTTTAGAGATCATGTACATAACACCAGATACAATCACAAATATTATTATAGGTAAAATGTATAATATTGTCATTTAAATTTAAAACTGTTTAAATTACTTTAACGTTTTATTTTAATATTTTTATGTAAACGAAATATTTTAAAAAAATGAATATTTATCTTTTTGACGTTCTTCACGGTGAGGTTCTTCATGACGAGGTTCTTCATGGTGACGAGGTTCTTCGTGGTGACGAGGTTGTTCATGGTGACGAGGTTGTTCATGGTGACGAGGTTGTTCATGGTGACGAGGTTCTTCGCGGTTGTTTATTTGAGTTTGATGAAGTTCTTGGCGACGTTCTTCAGGATTATTTGGTTCCTCTAAATTTGTTCCATCTTCTTCAGGATCTTCAGATTCAAGATCGTCATCTACAAATGGTATTTGTTTATTTGGTTGAAAAGTATTTGGATTATTTGGTTGAAAAGTACTTGGTTTAACATTAAAGTTAAAGTTTTTAACTTCCGGTTCAGGTTGCGCAAGTTCTTCAAGTTCGTCTTCTTCTGGTTCAGGTTCGTTAATTATACGTTCACCGTGAATAGATTCTTCATCTGAAAATGATTCAATACTTTCAGGATCGGAATCTGAAACATTTTCAATATTTTCGTCTAATGCATTTGCAAGATATTCTTGAAGAATATTGTCAAATGGGAGCATTTGTCTAACCGTTTCATCAACAGAATCTCTAATAATTTCTTTTACGTGGTATTTATTTTTTTGAATATTTCCAAATTCATTTGTCCGATGATAAAATAAAAATGGATTATAAAAAAATTGTTGTGCCGATTCTATATAAATTGAATGAATAAATATATCGCTTGTTGGAATTTTAACTCTGATATTTTCATTTTTACCTTTTAATCTAATACTTGCTAAAATTTTAACATTACTTACAAAAATAGCAGTAACGATGTCCATAATATAAGGACATTTCTTTTTAATGCGTTTAGATTCTTCTTGTAATATTGTCTGATTCCATTTTGGAATTTCTTTTAAAAGTTCTTGAAATTTATAAATAACTTGTTTACCATTAGAAATACGAATAGAATCTTGATATATACTATTAAAACCTTGAATCATTAATGGTGTGATAATACATTTAAGTTGTTCAATGTATTCGTCACGTGCAGCAACTAAAACGGATATATTTAAATTTTTACTCATTTAACCTTTAGATTTATTAAATTAACATAATTATTACGAATGGATCAAAAATAAAATAAAATGTTAATTTAAATGTTAGTTGATAAAAATAAAGTAGATGCATTTAATAATTTAAAAAATACCGATTTTAGAACAAATGAACAATTTTTAAAAGAAAATTTATTTATAAATCAAATAATAACCAATCCAAAAATATATAAATTTTCTACTTATCTATTATATAATATAATAAAAAAAGCAAAAAAAGTAAAATTAGATTATTCTATTATTAAACATATAATTGATTCGTGGATACTTGAAACATCAGATAATAAAAAAATTATAGGAAAGGTTGGTTATAAATGTAATTATGAAAATAATTGCGATTATATAATAAACATTACTAATTTTAATGAATTTTTTAAATATAACATAAAAAACAATATTTCATTTTTACAAATTATGGGTGCGTTATATAAATTCCAAATTGAAAATAAATTTTTAAAATTATGTATGGATAATGATAAAAGTCTACAAAAAAAATTTATAAAAACAATGAACATATATTTTTCAGTACCTAAAAATATAAATTACAAACAACTTTGTAATGTTATAGATAATTCTTATGGATTTTGGTTTTATTCTTGGGTTATATCATTTATGTCATCTAATATAAAAAATCTTTTTCATCAAGGGATAATTAATGACGAGGATTATATACGTAAATGGAATAAGAATTTAGAATTTAGTAAAAATACAAACAGCGATAAATATAAATTTATGGATGTAAAAAAATCATTAGAAAATAAACAAAATAATTTATTAAATTATGATGAAAAATTTATTATGCTTGGAAATACATACACGGTTCCAAGAGAAAATGGTGTATGGTTCAATTTAATGAAATTGTACAATAAACAAGTTATTGCTGGTCCATCAAGTTCTAGTGTATTATCTTATCAAATTGTATTTAATATTTGTAAAATATTATCACCAACTAAAAAAAATAAAATATATTTATTATATTGTATTTTAGCAGACTATTATCAATATTATCATAGTATTTCAGAAATTTTACAACAATATACGGTTGATGCTAAATTTAAAAAATATACTTTAGATATGAATGATTTATTGTACATTAAAAATTTAAATAAAAATAAACGTTAAAGTAAACGGTATGACCGAATTTGTTAGTAAAGTTGAAAACACATGTAAATTAAAATTACATATACCTCTTGATATAATTAATCCAGAATTTAAAAATAGTATTTATCCTGATCTTTTAAAAACAATTGAAATATCAGGTGTTATTAATTTTGATGCGGTCGGAAAAGTTTCAAGTGTTAATAAAAATAAAGGTAGTTCTGATTCAGTAGTTACTCACAATAACGTGATTAATTATCATACACATCCTATAAGTGCTTATATAAATGCAAATACAGTTTGGGGATGGCCTTCAGGAGAAGATATACGTGAAACTATTAAATTTGTTTTAAGTGGAAATAAAGCCCATCTAGTTTTTACAGTAGAAGGCCTTTATACTATACAGGTTAGTCCATGTAAAATTAAAAAAATAAAAGAAATGTTAGATGATACAGAAAGAGGTGTTTTAATTTTTTTAATTGAAGAATATTTTAAAAGTTCTCATAATTTTAGAGGTGTTGAAGAAGTAAATAAACTTGCATCAAAAAATATTTTTATAACTCCATATAGTTATATAGATTTTGTTAATTCATTTGATCTTATTAATTTATTAAGTAAAGGTTCAACTGTTAATAAAAAACCCAATAATGCATTTGTTACTGATGTTGGTCATACAGGGATTCATCACGAAACAAATATGGGAAAATATGCCAAAAGCAATGAAACATTTAGTAAAATACCTAATGTAGGATTTCCGGAAATAGAAGGAAATTATATAACTAATAGTAGTATAAAAGATTACATCACTGTCGAAGAATTACATGATTTAAGAAGTGTTGATATTAATGGAAATGAAAAATCTAAAGTAGCTTCTCTAAAAAATGTAAAAAATGTTATAAATCATATAAAAACTGTTTTTGAAATTATTGAAAATGAAAAATGTGGTATATCGTGGAATAGTAAAAACCCTAATGCGTGGTTTTTTATGAATTTTTTTCCTACCAATGCTTACAATAATAAATTGTATCTTAACGGTAATCAATTTATACCACCTATTAACGTCACTGTTGATTTACTTGCATTAAATTTTGAACCTTTTATTAGAATTTTTTCAGATGCAACACAAGGATGTACAGTTCAAGAAATTGCTAAAATAAATAAATTTAAAATTGGAAAAGCTAAAACTAAACAAAGTTCGTTTGGTAAATCTTTATTAAATTCATATCAAAGAAATAAATTATATGATATATTAAAATATAATTTAGTTAATCCAGAAAAAATTTCAGTTAACCAAATTGCAATATTAATGGGGTTAAATTTAGAACAAATTATTCACGAAATAAATTTGTTAAATAAATTTATTTTTAATTTACAGTCAATTGGTTTATAGATCTTCCTATAAAACCAGCAAGAGGGTCTCCTAAAGTAGTATACATACCATCATAAAACGGTAATTTTTCATTTTGAAGATACTGTTCAAAAACACTATTTTTACCACCGTAAGTTTTTTCTGGTAAACTATTACTTGCTGCATTTTGTCGATTGTACATAACTCCTGCTGCAGTATTGATACCCTGTTTCCATTCTATTCTATCATTATGAATACCTTTATCTATACCAAGAATGTAAGCGTTAGTTGAATTTTTTTCTGGATTATTTTCCCATACACTATTATACCCTCCCCCGGATTTAACATTTGTAAAGTTACTTTTATTATTAACAACACTTCCACCTGGTCCTATCCACGTATCAGGTGGAAGAGGTTTCATATTCATATAAGCATAATCAGGTGGAGAAGTATCTCCGAATAATGCTGGAATTTCACCTTTATTAAAAGGATCCCAAACAACTGTAAGAGGATTTGTAAGAAGAGGGGCGATTTGATAACTTGCAGTATATCTGTTTTCTATACCATTAACATTTTTACCAAGTAACTGTGAATAATTATGAACTGAATTACCATTCCATTCTGTTTTAATTCCGTTACCACTTTTACCTTTTACATTTTCAAATTTTTGCTTAACTGGTGCATCTGACGCTGTTTCAAGATTATAATTAAACCTAAGACCATTACTAACAGGTTGAGAAATAAGACGATAATTTTGAAATTTAGATCCATCTGGTATTGCTCCATACATAGTTCCAGGACCATCGACATTAAGATCTGGTACTGGTTTAGTATTTTTACCAATTGCGGCATCTGGATTTTGTATCACACTTCCATTAATACCAGTTGTAGTAGGTCCAGCAAAATAAGAATATTCTGTAGCAGTCCTAAGACCAAAATTACTAGCACCACTAATACGAACCTGTTGACCCTTAATATTAGCATAAGAAGGAATAAACTGAGAATATACAGATTGTTGAACATTATTTCCAGGAGCCATTGTACCAGAATAAGAATATAACGTTGTCTCTTTCATGGTAGGACGAAGCTCATCTTGAAGTCTATTTTGGAATGTCTTTGGTCCATTTGCATTAACTTGTGTATATGCTGTTGCTGATAATTCTCCACGATCGGTTTCAATTGCATAAACTCCTTCTCTATTTGTTTCTGATTTAGGAAATCCAGAAGAAACAAATCCTTCTGGTTGTGGATTTAAATTATAATCGCTTTTTGACCTAAGTGACAAGTTAAATGAATCATTGTATTTAGCATAGTCAACACTTTGAGCTGGTGCATTAACAAGGCCCATAGGCCCTGTACCAGGTACCGCCGCATCGAAATAAGTACATGACATTTTTATAAAGGTTCTTATCAAGAACCTTTATTTTTTTTTAAAAAGATTTAACGTTAATTTAATTTTAACGTTAAAAAATTTTAAATTAAATAAAGAAGTTATTTAATGTCGAATAGTATACCATCTAATTCAAATTTTAAAGGGGTTGGTTGTCAACTAGGAGGATTAACTTTAAATGGTAATATTTTAAATGGGACTGCGCAAAGTGCAACATTTGTTACTATTAATGACCCAACTGTCATTCAAAATCCTGGACCGGATGATAATGTGACAGCTGTAGGATATTTAAAAATTATTATAGGAAATGTAAATACTCCTTCAGCAGGTGGAATTGATTTTACAAAACCTTTTTTTATTCCGTTATTTCAATAAAAAATAAAATATTGTTAAGAATTATAAAATGCCACGCTCAAATTCTTTTGGTTTTTTTGATTATTCAACAATGACGCCCATGCAAATTCTCATGGCTGTTGTAATCGCAGTTTTAGTTATGTGTTTAATTAAAAGAATATTTTTTGATCGTGCCCCTAAAAAATCTAGCTTTGCTGAAATGATGGAAGATGAGGAAGAAGAAGAGGAAGAGGAAGATGAGGAGGAAGAAGAGGAGGAAGAAGAAGAAGAAGAAGAAGAAGAAGAAGAAGAAGAAGAAGAAGAAGAAGAAGAAGAGGAGGAAGAGGGTTATTAAATCTAAAAATCTAAAGCAAATAGTTCAGAATTCCAAGTATCTGATATACTTGTTATTTTTAATGTTTTGAGTTCATCTTCCATATTTTCCATTTTTTTTTCAAGTTCCAGAATCTTTTCAGAAGTTAGGAAATGTATTTTAAGATCAAGTAGATAATCCCACGAATTATTTACTTTAATAAGATCAAATTCACTTATTTGTTTAATGATAAAGTCTTTCTTTTTATTAAATACTATAATTTTTTCATTTATTACATATTTTATAAATTTTATTTTACTGTTAAGCAATTGCAATTCTGCATTTAACTTTTCAATAAGATAACTTTTACGTTTGATGTAATGATTTTTACGAATATTATAAAATCTAAAGATAATTTCCTCAGGGCAAGATACTTTACGGATTTTACAATCTTCGTCAAATACATGCATATTGCTTGTATTTATAGTACTTGTTAGTTTCAATTTTTTAACAAGTTCATTTTTATCTATAAGATCATCTATCACTGTTTTTTGCATAACTACCTTAAAATTTATAAGAGCTTCATCGCAGTTATTTTTATAATCAATTATTTCATTACTTTCAATTAAAGTTTCAAGAAACTCTTTATAAACCTGTGTCCACTTTCCTATAGGAAGTTCAGTTATTTCTATAGTTGTTGTATTTATACGTTTATAAACCCCTGTTGTGATATATTTATGCTCTGATTCTAATTCAATACTACCTTTAAAATTTTTATACCAGGGCATCATTTTAAATAACTCAGCTTTGCCATTGGAATCAATAAGTCTTTTCAGATTAGCAATAATTTCATCTGGATTATAACAAGGAATATTAGTACTATACCCTGTACCAATACCTTCAGATCCATTTACTAAAATCATAGGAATAACAGGAATATAATATTTTGGTTCAATTGAAACTCCGTCATCATCAAGGTAATCAAGTAACTTTGAATCATGATCATTAAAAAGTATTTTAGTAATTGGCTGAAGATGAGTAAAGATATACCTTGGACTACCTGAATCTTTTCCACCCTGAAGACGAGTACCAAACTGTCCAGATGGTACAAGTAAGTTAATATTATTTGATCCAACAAAATCTTGAGCCATATTTATGATAGTTCCCTGTAAACTTGCCTCTCCGTGATGATAACTAGTATGTTCAGATATATACCCAGAAAGTTGTGCAACCTTCATATCTGTGTATAGTCCTTTTTTAATACACCCAAACAGAACTTTGCGCTGTGATGGTTTTAAACCGTCCATTAAATTTGGAATTGAACGTTCAAGGTCAGCAATACTAAAATTAATAAGTTCATGATTTACAAATTGGCTGATTGTTTGAGAAAGTACTGAATGATCTAAGCTCACGGTTTTTCCAGTGTTATCTTTGATCCATTCTTTACGGTTATCCTCAAAACCTTTTTTAAAAGCTTTTACAAGATCGGTATCAGTTTCAGCTGTGTAATTATAATTAATTGTTTGCTTTTTTAAATTATTAAAATATTCTTTTGCTTCTATGGCTGTACTTGTACCAAGCCCTTTGTAATACTTTATTTGATAAAGATTAATTGCAACAGAATTTTTCCAAGTAATAAAATCGTGTTGAGTATAAAATGATTTTATTTCTTTTCCTTTGGTGACTTTTACTATAGGAGTAATTATACTACTAATGAATGTATCTATTTTTATTAAACTTGGCCAAAATGTATGAATAAAATTTATAATAAGACCTTTGATATGCGATCCATCATTGTCAGCATCAGTAAATATCATGATTCCACCATATCTTAGACTCTTAAGATCGGAATATTCTTTACCTTGTTGAAGACCAAGTATTTTTTTAAGATTATTTATTTCTTCATTTTTAAGAAGCTGAGCGGCAGTTGCATCGCGAACATTTAAAAGTTTACCGCGAAGAGGAAATATACCGTAATAATCACGCCCGAGTACTGATAAACCTGCTACCGCTGATGCTTTTGCAGAATCTCCTTCTGTAAGAATTAATTTACATTTATGACCTTCATTTCCACCTGCTTTATTTGCATCGTCTAGTTTAGGAATACCAGTAAGACGAAATGTTTTTTTACCATCTGTTTTTGAAAGTGCTTTATTTTCTTTGGCTTTAGCAATATCTATAACATTTGCAGTTATACCCAAACGGTCAATTTTTTTTATAAGTTCTTCTGAAAGTACAGCTGTACTTCCAAATTTATTTGTTTTTGTAACGTGATTTTCTTTAGTTTGGCTTGAAAATACAGGATTTTCAATAAGACAATTAATAAAAATGAGAATGTTGTCTTTAATGTAACTAGGACGAATTGTAATGTCTTTGTGTTTCTTTTCAAGTTGATCTTTAAGTTTATAAATTATTTGATTGATAAGATATTCAACGTGAGTACCACCCTCGGATGTAGTTATTCCATTTACAAATGAAACCTGTGTAAATTTATCATGTGGATTTAAACAAACAACAATTTCCCAACGATCATTAATTTTTTCATAAACCCTTGGATTTTCTGATTTAGTTCCAATAAAAAGATTAACAAAGTCTTCAAAATTTTTGGTTGGTATTTTTTCGGAAATAGTACCGTTTTCATTAATGGTTTCAAGACTCACCGTGACTTTTTTATCGGTTATAGCAGATCCTTCGTAAATACGAGCTTTTAATAAATTATAAGTATCGATGTCAAGCGTTTTCATATTAAAACGGGTATAATCAGGAATAAAACTAATTTTTGTAAAAGATTTCTTCTTGGAAGATATTTTTGGAACTGAAACAGATGACATATTATTTTCCCACACTTGGATAAAGTGGTTAACGCCGTCACATATTTCAACAGTAAATTTTTTAGAAAATGCATTAGTAAGTTTAGAACCATAACCATTAAGACCACCCACCGTACGCTTTTCGGTATCGTCATAATTACTTGATGTATGAAATTCTCCAAAAATAATACTAGGTACATATTTATTGTGTTCTTTATGGATTTCGACTGGAATACCAGTACCATCGTTAAAAATTATTATTTCACCTGTAACTTGATTCAACGTTACTTCAATTTTTTTTAACGTTGGATCACGCTGGGAATGATCTATTGCATTGGTAAAAATTTCATCAAATATTTTGTACAAACCAGGGCTATATGTTATTTTCGTCTTGACCATTTTCGAATCAACGATAATCCAACGTTCGCAAGTTGATCTGTCAATATCGCCAATATACATACCCGGACGATGAAGTACATGTTCAAGTTGACTTTTCTTTTGATATGTTTCTTCAATTGTTTTAACCATCACTATTTCCTGTACTCTTATACGGCTACGTCCTTAAATACATTTATATTTTGTAAAAAAAACAAATGATTTATTTTTTATTTGCAAATTCGATTAATGAAGTTGCATCAATGTTTCCATTAAATTTTTCCCCTGATGTTTTTTGGATAGTTGGAAAGGCATTAATTTTATATTGATGCATAAGTACCTTTGAACTAGGGTCATCTGAATTAATAAGTTTTATTTTATCGTTACCTTCAACAGCTTTAATAAATTCTGGCATTGCATTTTTACAATGACCGCACCATGGAGCGAAAAAAATAAGAGTACTGTCTGGAGTTATATTGGGAGTTATACCAAATTTACTTTTACGTTTAGGTTTACATATTATTGTTAAAATGTAAAAAAGAATTGCACATAAAATAATTAAAAAGATAGTTTTAGAATCCATAAATAAGTTAACTTTAACTTTTATTTTTTTTACAAAATATAAATATACTTTAACATTTAAAGTAAAAATAATTAAAAATGCCAAGACAAATAAAATATGACGATGTTCAATTTGAAAAAGTAGAATATTGTAATAAAATATTTATGTATAATGAAGTTAGCTGGAATGTGTTATTTCCAATTGTAGATATTATACGTGCATTAGAGAAGCATACTATAATATCTTTTAAATATGGAAAAGGAACTCAAACTATTAGAACGTACGGTGTTCAGTATAATCATTTAGTTACTGGTCTTGATTTAAAAAATAAAAATGATTATGTCAATTTAAATAAATTAAAGGTAAAATTTATATTTATTTTTACTGATACATCAGATATAACTGCTACAAATCTTATAAAAACTGGAAAAACGTATAAAATCCCAACAATTTGTTATTCAAATATAGACCATGTTTATCATTGTTATGAAAATGATGTTAATGATACAGTAACAATTATACCAAAAAGTACTGATGTTGTTGAATATATAAATAATATAAATGCCAAAAAAAGTGTTGATAAATTAGCAGAACTTTTTCCTGAATTTGAGATTATTGATCATCCAGTAGATACCCGATGCCCTGTTTTAGAAGAATGTGTTAAATTGTTAAAATTAACAACAGAAGCAGAAAGAGAAAAAAAAGAAAGTCATAATATAAAAAAAATATGTGAACCTGGTTTAAAAACCTTTTATGATTCTAATTTAAATAAAATAAAAAAAATGGAAAACGATCGTAAAGTTATAGTTTATGACGATGATCTTGAAACTATAAATAAATCAATAAAACTATTGGCACTTTCCGAACAACCTCAAAAGAAAAGTATATTAGGTAAATTTTTTACTAAAAAAATAGCTAAGTGCAATAAAATAGATAAAGTATCTTAAATTATTTTATTGCAAAAAAATTATCATAAATATGTTTTTTACTATTTATATACCCAATCATATAAATATTAAAAATATCATCTTTCGTTTGATCCAAATTTAATGATTCTAATTTAAAACGAGAATCTAAAATTTTAAAAATAATATGATTTTCATTTTTTTCAGAATTACATATATTTATTAATGCATTTAATAAATCAAATAACTTAATAGATGTATCATTTTGTTCTGGAAAATAACCTATATCAAAAGCCATTGTACCTAATTCATCTACAGTGTCAATTGGACAATTATTACAAATTCCACCATCATAGTAATAACTACCATTTATACAATAAGCTGGAAATAGTAATGGTATTCCCGCACTTGCTCTTACTGCATCTATAACTTTTATATTTGGAGTAAGAATACTATTAAAATATTCTAGTTTTGAATTATTTATATTTAATGCATTTACAGTAAAAAGTACATTTGTGTACAATTTTAATCCATTAAAAGTTACATAAGGGTCTATTTTAGTACTTATTATTTCTTTTATTATATTTATAAATTTTATACCAGCAATTATAGATTGATTACTAAAAATATCATTTATTTCTGAATCAAATATTTCTTTAAGATTTAATCCCATTACTATATCTAAAAGAAAATTCCATTTTATATCTAATACATAAAATAAAGCAAATAAAGACCCTATACTTACACCTATAACTTGTTCAATATCTTTCCGAAAAGAATAAATTTTATCTAGTTCATCTAACGCTTGTATAGTTCCTATATAAGCCCACCCTTTTAAACCTCCTCCTGAAAATATTATATTTTTAATCATAATATTTTCTTTTACTTTAAATTTACAAAAAAATAGAATACTTTAAACCTAAAAGTTATATATTTTAAAAAATGAATCCTTATGAAATAAACGTGAGTAAATACGTAGCATTAATAGGACATGTCCAATCTGGTAAAACAATTGAAGAAATAAATTATACATATAATTCGGTTAATCATTTCAAAATTCCGGTTATTTTTATAGTTAGAAATATAACAGCTGATCAATTGCAACTTAAAGACCGTTTTAATTTATGTGAAAAAAAATTAAATGTAAAAATACTTTCACATTTAAACGTGCCAGAGTCAGTTTTGTGCCTTGAATCCATTGGTGTATTAATAGTTTTATGTAATCAATACCAACTTATAAAATTAAAAGATATTCTTTCTGATTATCGCGGAGAATATAATGTGTGTATTGACGAAGTTGATTTTTCTATTAAATCAAAAAACTATACATCTGAAATAGACTATCATTTATCACATATTAAAGAAGGTGCGTCTCATATTCTTGGTGCAACTGCTACTCCATTTGCACTTTTTTCAAATAAAAGTGGATTATCAAAAATTAAAAAAATTAGTCCAGGTATTAATTATTGTGGAATTGATACATTAAATATTGAATATATTAAACCATTTATCACAAAAGATCCTAGATCTGATCATGATACAATTGAACATATTTATACTAATTTACTTGAAAAAGAAAGTTGTGTTTTATTACATTCTGTAAAAAAAACTAAAGATTATCATAATAAACTTGTTAATTATGTATCTAGTTTATATCCAAGTTTTACTTTTATAATATATAATGGAGATGGTATTAGAGTTAAATGTACTTCAAGATCTAATGAACCATTTGCTAAAGGATTGTCAGTTAATAATTATGGTCAACTTATAAATAAATATTTTCAATTAAATGATAATGTTCATCTTTTTGTGAATTACAGTATTTCAGAAGTTTTGCAGATTCTTAAAAATGATAAACATAATCATAGCCACATTTCAATAATTTCTGGACATCTTGCATCTAGAGGAATAAGTTTTGTAAGTTCTGATTATTCATTACATCTTACAGATCAATATTTTCACCCTGGTAAAAAAAGTCATGGTGAAAATTTATTACAATCACTTAGAATACTTGGATGTTATAAGAATGATAGAAATATAACTTTGTGGTGTAATAAACAAACTTGGAAAGATATTATTGAACAAAATAAAATTATCGATACACTTGTAGATTCGTGTGATGATAAAAAAGAATGGTTTAAATATATCCAAGAAGTAATAATAAATAAACCATCTCGTCCCACAACTCGTAGTATATTATCTTTTAAATATGATCACATTAAAGATACTAATTTTAAATTAAATCTTGAGGAAGAAATATAAAGTTAAAATATAAATTAAAATAAAATGGGGCCAGCGCAATCTAAAGAATATTATCTACCTTCGGGTAGAAATTATTCAATGAGTTATGTGAAGCACACAGATATTAAATTTAAAATAAAAAAATTAAATGAAGCACAAAATTTTAATTTACAAAATTTTAATTTACAAAATTTTAATTTATCAAATTTAATACAATTTGATAATGTTATTATACAATATCCGAAAGAACGTGGTATTTTAAAATTAATTTATTCAGCAATGTGGTATAAAATTACAAATTTAGGATATACTATAAAAGAAAATATTCCAAATTTATTATTAAATCTTCGCGAGCCATTAAACGAATGTCTTGATAAAATTATAAATCATGGATTTTTAATTGAAAAAGACCAAGATTACAATCACCAAGATTACAATCACCAAGATTATCTTTCAGATCTTATTATAATAAAACAATGTTATCAAAGTAATTTAGATAACATTAAATATCTTTTATATACTGGTAATATTTTAGTAGCTGGTATACTTATTGATCAAGAATTTATAAACCAAGTATTAAATAGCGATGACATTATAAATGTTGTACTTTCTGATATAATCATTATAATTGGATATAATTTAGATTCATTAATTATAAAGACAAATTGGGCGGATACACCCATTAATTTAAGTTTTTTATTTATTGAAAATATAAAAGAAATATGGAATTTTGAAATTAAAAGTCCAGAGGAAAATTATTTAAATGAAAATATTTTATTTGAAAATTAAATTAAATTAAATTGTAAATTAAATAAAATTACTTTTAAATGAAAGTAAATAAATACAATCTCGCTTATCAAATGGGTGTACGTTTTCTTGATAACAGTGTATATTATAAAAATCCAGCTGTAATGTTTGATATAGATGATACTTTACTTTTAACAGGAGAAGGTACAAAACATAATCCATTTAAACCTATCAAACCTATTATAAATTTACTATATGAATGCATAAATAGAAATATATTAGTTTTAATAATTACAGCAAGAGATTCAGTGTATCGTGAACATACCATTAAAGATCTTGCAAAATATAAAATACCATATAGTTTTTTATATTTACGACAAAGTCCAAATGATAACCATGAATTATTTAAATCAAATGTTAAACAGGGTTTATATGAAAAATACGGTATTACTACTATTATGTCAATTGGAGATAATATAATAGATATCACCGGAAATTTTTCAGGGTATTCTATTAAATTACCTAATAAAACAGATCCTAATTTATATCATTCTAATTATGGAAAATTAGAAATGATCCGTTAATTTATTTAAATTAAAATAAACGTTTGTTTAAATGTATAATTTTGTTTATATTTTGATAAATTATAAATATCTATTTGTATTATACAAATTTTATTTAACTCTTTTTAATTTATTTATTTTTATAATTATACTAAATCGAGTAAACAAAATAAATCAACAAGCGTTAAAAAAAATTGAATTAAAATAAAACGTTATTTAAATGAATGTACAGGAAGTTTTAAATATAGCAAAGGCGCGTAAGCTTAAAAATAAAGAATTGGTTAAAAAAATAATTGCAAATGTTCATAAAAAAATAAAGTATTATGCTACTTTAAAAAAAGAATCATGTGTTTATACAGTTCCTCCTATTGTAGATGAATTTCCTGTATATGATTTTGAAAATACAATAAAAGATATTTTTAAAATATTAGATTCCGAAGGTTATATTGTAACAGCATACCCAAGTGGAGAATTAGAAATTATTTGGAATGAAAAACTAGTAGAACAAAAAGTTAAAACAGATGCATTTATACTTTCTCAAGAAGAACGTAGACTTAAAAATATCACAAAGAAATGTAAAAAAGTTGATGAACGTTTTTCATTTCTGGCAAATCCTAAAAAAATTAAAAACGAAAAAGATAAAACTATCGATGAACAACTTGATTCTCAGATAGAAAAAATATTAAAAGAAAAAGAAAAATTACAAAATAAATATTCTAAAATGCTTTAAAAATTTTAATAAAAGTTAAGATAAATTAATAATGTAAATCCTATTAACGTTATTTATTCTTTAATAAATAATTTAACACCAGAATTACAAATAACTATTCATGCAAATCCATATCTAACATATATTTTAAAAAAAGACGAAGATGTTTTTATATTATCTGACGGAGACGATAATGATATTTTAATTAACGACAATGAAGATGTCATTAAAATTTTTTTTAATAATCTTGATATAACTGAAATTGATTTACATAATTTAATATTAAATACTACTGAAGAAATTTTTCTTTGTGAAGGAAATGATTGTTATTATCAACGAAGTAGAAACGTAGCAACTAAAATACAAAACTCATATAAATCATATAAATTAAAGTTATTTAATAAACAAAGAAGAAGATTAATAGAAAATATTCGAAATAGAGAAACTGGATTACCATTAATTAAAAAAAACATATAAATTAGATTCAGATATAAAATATCTTAAATCAATATGAAAATACTTTCATTTGACGTTGGTGTTATAAATTTAGCATATTGTATTTTTGATACAATAACAAAAAAAATTCTTTATTGGGAAATTATTAATAATGAAATTAAAAACTTTAATGCAAAAATTTCTAGTTCAGGTGTTTCTGATCTTTATATAAATCTTATTAAAAATTTGGACCAGCGTCCACATCTTTTGGACGTTGATATTGTTTTAATAGAAAAACAGCCTTCATTTAATCCTAAAATGAGGATTATAGCAGGTTGTTTGCAAACATATTTTTATATTCGTGGAGTAGTTGATAAAAGTGAAAGTGTTAAAATTAAATCTGTTGAATTTTTTAGTCCTAAAAATAAACTTAAATGTTATATAGGCCCTGAACTAGATATATCTAAAAATGGAAAGATAGTTAAAGGTAAATATGCTCAAACTAAAAAAATGGGTGTACTTATAGCAAGATCAAAATTAGAAGAAAATGAAGAAACTGAAACCATGTGTACTTTATTTGAAAATAGTAAAAAAAAAGACGATCTTTCAGATTGTTATCTTCAGGCATTAACTTATGTTATGTTTAAAAGTGCAAGCGTTAAAAGTGCAAGCGTCGCAAGAGTAAATTTTACCAAAAAAGATCTTAAAATTTATCTTGACAATCTTGTAAAAAATTGTTCCGTTATTGATTTATGTAATCAAGATTTTAAAACAATTGACCAAATAGTTTTACCAGAAGGTATAACTATTGAACATCTGAGTAAGTGGTCTATGAAAAAGTATCTTAAATTTAAATACAAAATTTAATTTTATTTTTGTAAAAATAATAATTGTTCTTTATTTGTAGTTATAGTCTTGTAAAATATTCCTCTTAGTGGTAATGGTGTGCTTTTTGAATCACCTTCAATACAGTTTATAATTGTATCCAGTGTTACCCACCTTATTGCAACTTTTTCTATTAATTTAGATAAATTTTTTTTATCATCTTTGTTGATATATTTAATAAAATTTGATGTTTTATTAAAAAATTCTGAATAATTTTGATAATCTATATACATAAGATACATATAATACGGTGATCCGTTTAAAGTTTTTGAAATAATTTTTGTACACACACTCATTTTATCTATACATTCCGAAACTGATAATACAGCACCTAGAGTCTCTTCAAAGAATTCTCTAGAAGCAGTATTTTTTTCATCATTTTTATCGATATATTCACATCTTCCTCCAAAATCTGACCAATCTCCCTCAAGATCTTTTCCAAGTAAAAACATACACGATCCTTGTTGGTCGAAGGTATATGGTAAAATACCAGCTGAGTATTTATTTAAATTAATTTTATTTATTTTACGATAATTCCATGTTGTATAATTATTGTTGTAATTAGAATAATTATTACAATTATTACAATTATTACTGTATCTATTCCAAGATATTTTTGAATCCATTATTCCTTTTAAAGTAAACATACTTTAAATTAACTTAAATTATTTTATTTTTGCGTTAAATAAAATTAACTTTTATATAATTCAAAATTAAATAAAGACTTGAAATTTATTAAACAAATGGACCATTTTGTAAAAGTTGAGCAAAATGACGCAAGGAAAAAAACGGTTAATGTTAAAAATATAGAGCCTATAAGTAATATAGAAATACTTAGAGACTATTCTGGTTCAGATACAAGTTCGGTTTCATCTGGAAGTACAAATTTGCCTAAAAAAACTAAAAAAGTTTTGAGAAAAATACCAAAAAATTATTATGAACCACCTTCTAGACAACATGATCAAAGGAAACATGATTATTCTTTTATTTCAAATCCTAAAAAAATGAGTAAGGTTGCTGAAGAAAATTCAGATGAATCAGAATATAGTTCAGAAGAATCTGAACAAGATTCTGAAGTTTATTCAGAAGACCGTGAAACCATATCCCAAGAACCTAAAATAACTTTTGAAGAACGTCAAAAACTTAAACAAGATTTATTAATTAAAATACAAGCTCTTGAAAAAAAAGGATTTGAATTTTCTAAAAAATTTAACATGACATCAAACTACGACGAAATGGTATTCGAATATGAAAAAATTAAAAAATTTATTGAATCACAAGCAGCTATAAAATTTTCAAGACGTTGTTTGATGGCATGTGTAACCGGAATTGAATTTTTAAATAAAAGATTTGACCCTTTTCATGTAAAATTAGATGGATGGTCTGAAAATGTAATGGAATCGGTTGATGACTATGATAATATTTTTGAAAAACTTCACGAAAAATACTCAAGAAAAGCTGAAATTGCACCTGAAATTGAATTACTTCTTACACTTGGAGGAAGTGCATTTATGTTTCATTTAACAAATAGTTTACTTAAAGGACCAGGAAGCTTTACTGGAGGTGCTATAGCACAAAATAATCCAAATTTTATGGCAAGTATGATGAAGACAATGAGTCAGAGTATGAAAGATCAATCAAAACCTCCAAATTTTACCCCCCAGCAAGGTTTTCCAAAGCCTATGGATACACGTGAAATAAGAAAAGAAATGAAAGGGCCAAGTATAGACACAAATTTATTTAATGGTACGCCACTCGCAACAAATTATCCACAACCACCACCACCAAATAATACATTTAGTTCTTCCGATCTTCGTAAATTTTATGAAGAAAATCCAATAAAAGAAGATGACAGATTTTCCGTAGCTTCAAGTGATTCTAGTTTATCAAGCGTTTCAGTAGGAAGTACAATTAAAACTGTTAAAACTAGTATTGTTAAAAAAATTGCAAAGAAGAGTAAAAATGGTATCGAATTAAATATAAGTTAAAATAAAATAAATGTTAAATTTAAAGTAAAATAAAATTTATGAGTAAATTGAATTTTTCAAATATAGAAGAAGCATTTGTGTTAGGTTCTGAACAAATTAAAAATACTCAGGCTGAAATTGCTAATTTAAAAAAAATAATTATGGATTCGAGTATATCTGGTCCAAGTAATTCTGATACGGCAATTAGTTCAGTTCCTCCTGGTAGTTATGAACGAATAGGCACACCTGATCGCACACAAGTAAATTTTGAAAAAGGCGATAATGAATTTAATCTTGAAAATAATTTTTTTAAAATGGTTCAACATCCTAGATTTGATGATTTAGTATATAAATATGTACATAATAATCACCCTGACTGGGTTTTACGTGACAAACAATACATTGGAAGTAAAAGTAATTTTGGAAATTATTCTACAACAATATGCTCAGATATAAAAAACTATTTAATATTTTTCACAGTAAGTATAGCAATATATTTACTACTTTCAATGTTAGTTAAAAAAATATAAAGTATTTTACTTTCTTGTTAATCTTAGATCTTTTTTTTCTTTTTTTATTTTTACATTAGTAACTTCAGTAATTTCTGGATATGTAAAATTAAATTTTAATTCATTTATTTTAAATGCATCCACAACAGAATTAGTATTTCTAAATTCTGCAATATCCATATATCCTCCAAACATTTTAAGAGATTGCCTAGGGGGAGCTCCCTTTATATCAATAGCTTTGGTGATTCCATATAATTGTTGAATTAACAAAGTTATTAAACCACATCTTTCATATTTTTTATGATCATTTCTTTCATAGTTGTAACTTTTAGTACAACTCCATGAACAAAATACTCCAATAAAATAAAAACGTTTTCGAAGTGGATCATATTTATAAGGTAATGTACATGGACTACATTCAAACGGGTGACAACACCACCAACAACAACTTTCAACTTTTTCAGGCCATTCTGATTCTGTTATAACGTTTTTTAATGTACTTATAACACGTATCCGTTTTAATGATTGATCTTTAATTGTTTCACTAAAATCAGTGACGTATTTTTTATTTTCTTTGTAATATTTTTCAAAATTTTCTTGATTTAAACTAAGAATATTTTCTATAGGTATTTCTTTTTCTTCGTCGGATGAATATTCGTTTTCATTAATAACAGAATTGGTTTCAATAACATTAACATTTTCAATTGGTTTTATAATTGATTTTGTAATTTGTTTTGTAATTGGTTTTGTAATTGGTTTTGTAATTGGTATTGAAAATTTATTTCTAAAACTTTCTTGATCGGTTGAATTTTTTTTAACAACTGTAATATCTAAATTACCAAATGAAACTTTTTTCACATTATCAGTTTCAATATAATCATCATCGTCGCTATATGCTACATGATGATTGAAATTATTTAATTGTTCTCTATTGTTAATTTTTTTAAAATTTTCAATTTCGTACTTCTTCTTTCTTCCTCTTTTTTTTTTCTCGTTGGTTTCTGATACTACTGGTAAACTTACTTGAGATTCAATATCATTGTAAAAATTTTTAGGTTTTCTTCCTCTTTTCTTTTTAACAATGTCAGACATTCCTTTTCATTCTTTTTTATTTCATTCTTTAAATAAATATAAAAATTTAATTGAAAAATAAACAATGAAGTCATTTTCTAAAGGTATATTTACAGGTTTATTTACAGGTATAATTATCAAAGATCAAGTGTACAATCTTATAAAAATTGGGCTTATTTTATTTCATGAAGTTAGAAAAATAAGTACTAGAAAACAAATAAATATTGATGGAATAAATAATATTGATTTTATATGTAAAATAACCGATTTTGAATTATTTAATGAATTATTTCCTAATAATATGGGTAAATATAAAGTACAACCTCAATGGGAATATTTTGATAAATTAAATGTAATCAAAACTAAGTTAGATCAAGAATTAATTGACTATCTTAATAAATTAACAAATTTATATGAAGATAAAACATTTAATTTAGAAGAGTTTTTTGATTTAAAAGATGATTTAAATGAGCGTTTTATTTCACTTTATCTACCTTTTTTTAGACAATTTGGAACATATTATATTTATATTAATTATACATATTTAGGTAAAAAATATATAAATATTTACGATTCTAGTTCAACTATAGATATAAAAGATTTTAAAGTTAAAAATTCTAGTAAATTTGACGGTAATTTTGACAATATATTATGTAGTAACATTAAATACAATAATGATCATGAAGAAAAAACTGAATACATAAGTAGTTATTTAAAAAAGTTTTATAATAATAAAAATCCATTAACTTTAGAACTTTTACTTTTAAATTATCATTTGAATATAAATTTGAAAAAAGTTAAATTAATTATAATTAAAAATAACGAAATAAAAGAATTAAATTTAAATGAAATAATTTAAAGGTTTAAGTGTAGATATATAAAAATGAGTCACCTTGACGAGTACATCCTTTACATTAAAACAGTACAGTCACAAAGTATAAAGGTATTAGTAGAATCTCTTAAAGAGGTTCTTACTGATATTAATTTATATTTTGACAACAATGGAATTAAAATTATGACAATGGATAATGCTCGCGTTGCACTAGTTTATGTAAGACTTCTTAAAGATAATTTTGAAGAATATTTCTGTGAATCTAAAAACATGTGCGGGATTAATATGATTTATCTTTTTAAACTTTTAAAAACTGTAGGAAATAATGATGTACTTACTCTTTTTATTAAAAAAAATGGTTCCAATGAACTTGGTATTCGTATTGAAAATAAAGAAAAAAATACAGTAATGGAAAGTTATCTTAAAATGCTTGATATATCTGAAGAAAAACTTGAAATACCAGATATTCAATATGATTCAGTTATATCAATGCCATCTGTAGATTTACAAAAATATTGTCGTGATCTTAGTGTAATAAGTAATCAAGTGAATATATCTAGTTCTGGTTCTAAATTTATTTTAGAATCTATTGGGGATTTTGCAACTCAAAAAATTATTATAGGTGAAGCACAAAACGGTCTTATTTTTTCAAAAAAGAATCAAAATGTTTCAGAAACATTTGATTTGAAATATCTTAATTCATTTACAAAAAGTACAAATTTATGTAGTACAGTTGAAATATTTTTAAAAAAAGAATATCCACTAGTAATTGAATACAACGTTGCAAATTTAGGTAAACTTCAATTTTGTCTCGCTCCAAAAGTATCTGAAGATTAAAAAATACATTTAAATTAAATGTAACTAACCACATTTAATTTAAATTAATGTAAAAAAAAAATAAAGAGTAAAATAAATGGTTACTGGAATTTCAAGTGGTCCATGGGGTTATTCTACCGCTAATGTAGCTGGACTACGTCCATCTATGGAAATTGGATATCATCCATTAACATATGAAGAATCACTTACTTCTTATCCTCCTTCGTTTAATCGTAGAAGAATGATAAGTCCAGTAAGTTTAGCAAATAGAAATTATTATAGCAACTTTGGAAAAAAAAAAATAAATATAAATAAATGTAGACAATTTTTAGAAAGTAATGGAACTATAAATCCTTTAACTGGAAGAAAAATAATCATTCAAGGACCTACTTGGAAATATATCATGGATAAATGTGTAAAATATTCATTAATAAAAGAACCATCTTTAAGTATAAGTTCGTTACCTGTAAATTATAAAGCTACCAAAAATAGTAACGTTCCAAATAAATTATTTATAGGAAATATGCCAGAATCACCTGAACAGCGTAACATTAATCCAAATCTTTCTTTACCCGTTTCACGTGGATTTAAAGTAACTCCTAATAACATTTATTTAAATGGAAAAACATTTAATATAAACGATGTTGCTAAAATTTATACAGATGGAACTATGGGTACGATTATTAAAATAACATCTAAACAAATTATTTTAAGTAAACCAAACACTCTTAGACATCGTCATTTAAAATATAAGGAGTTTAAAGAATTAAATAAATAAAAATTAAAAGAACGTTCAATATATTTTAAACGTTTATATGAATGAAACTGTGGCTGATTTATTAAAACTTCCACAATACACACAAAGAACTCCTGAATGGTATACTCAGCGTGAAAATGCAATTACCGCGAGTGACATACCTACTGTGCTAGGAGAAAATAATTATAAAACACCTTGGTCTCTTTTACTTGATAAATGTAATGCAAATCCTAAACCATTTATAGGAAACGAAGCGACAAGATGGGGAAATCACTATGAAGACATCGCAATTGAAAAATACAGCAAACTTAAATCTAAAGAAGTACTTTCATTTGGTTTATTAATACATCCAGATTATCCCTGGTTGGGAGGAAGTCCTGACGGAATTACTACAGATGGTATACTCCTTGAAGTTAAGTGTCCATTAACGCGTAAAATTGTACCAGGTGAGGTTCCACATCATTATCTTTCTCAGATTCTTCTCAATTTAGAAATATGTAATCTAGAGCTTGCACATTTTATAGAATTTGTACCTGGTAATAGTGACGATAACTTTGTGATTAATATTGTAGATGTTAAACGTGACCGTGAATGGTTTAAAAATGAATTACCAAAAATTAAAGATTTTTGGGATTCCGTTTTAAAGTATCGTTCTGAAGGAATTGATAAACATCCAAAATACGCAAGTTATAAAAAAAGAAGCGATAATTTTTCTTCTCGTGTAAAAAAACCCAAGGTAAATAATTTTTCAACTTTTATAAACTTTATTGAAATTGAAGAAGATCATACCGACGACAGTCTTGAAGTTTTATCAGAACAGGTATCGTTTCTTGAAGAAGAATAAAATTATTTAAAGTTTTAAAAGTTAAATATTTAAAGATGGGAATAAAAGGATTAAAAGCGATTATAAAAAAACATGCACCGGAAGGTATAACGGAAATACAATTAAAAAATTTGAAAGGTAAAAAAATATGTATCGATTCAAGTATTTTAATTTATAAATTTAGATATCTGTATTCATCAGATAATTTTCATATTATTGGGTTTTTACATAAAGTAATTGAATATCTTGAATATGGTATTGTTCCTATTTTTGTATTTGATGGAAAACCCCCAGATGCTAAAAAAGAAACTCTACAAAAACGAAAGGAAACACGTGAAAAATTACAACAAAAAGTTGAAAAATTAAAAGTAAATGTGTCAGAATTTATTGAAGACTCTGATGATGAAGTTACAATTGACACAATTGCTATTCATGAAGAAATAACAAGATTAGAAAAAAATATACTTATAATAACTAAACAACATTATCTCGATGTTAAAATTTTACTTGAATATATAGGAATATCATATTATAATAGTTACGGAGAAGCGGAAGAATTTTGTGCTTTTTTACAAAAAAAAGGTATTGTTGATTATATTCTTACGGAAGATACCGATTCTTTAACATTTGGAGGATCAAATGTTATATTTACATCAAAGAATAATTATACACTTTATAATCTTAATTTTATCTTAAGTAAATTAGAAATGGAAATGGACGAGTTTATAGATCTCTGTATACTATGTGGATGTGATTATACATGTACAATTCCCAAGATAGGTGCTGTAAATGCGTTTAATATTATAAAGAAGTTTAAATCTATCGATGCATTTTTAATTGAAAATAAAAAGTACATCATTCCTGAAAATTTTGATTACTTAACATCTAGACAATTATTCAAACAAAATGAAAATTTTGAAATTCCATTGTTAAATATAAAGGAATTAGATATTAAAAAACTTACGGACCTTCTTTCTGAAAATAAAATTAATTCAGTTGAATATTTCGTTAATAAAATAATTAATTTAATTAATTTTAATTTTCCCAAAAATAAATTTCTTGGAGAATATTAACAAACAAACAAAATGCTTTCTTTATTTGGATTTGGTAAAAAAGCTCGTCGTACATCAACAAAGGCTTCTAAGCCACCAGCAAAACTTCTTAAACTATGCAAGAAATATCGCGTAAAAACTTCAATGAAACGTGGAACTAAACGAGTTTATCGCCCAACCGCAATGCTTAAAAAACTCTGCCTCAAAAAGGCTCGCGCATTAAAGAAAAAACTCATGAAAGGTCGCGGCACAACTCGCCGTTCTCGTATGGGTAACCAGATGGAATTCGGAGCATCATGTAATATGGGCCCCCAGATGGAATTTGGCAAAGGTCGAAAGGCTCAGATGGAATATGGAACTAGTCAAATGGAATTTGGAAAACGTCTTCCCCAGATGGAATTTGGAGCTAGTGAAATGGAATTTGGCAAGCGCCGCAAAGTCAACAAGGTTGCCGCGATGAAGGCATTCAAAAGTTTCTACCGCCGTCACTGTGCTCCCCGTGGTTCTCGATTTGGATTTGGTTCAGGAGGTAACCCCCCACTGTGGCAATCAATGGGTTATGAATTCTGCTCAGATGGAGGAGGTGTTCTTGGTGCAAATAGCACTGGTCTCTTTCCTTCACCATGCATGCCCCCACCAAGCGCTACCCGTCCTAAACCAGCTGCAAAGAAACTTTCTGCTGCTCTAAAAAAGGCATCACCCAAGACAAAGGCAGCTGTTAAAAAATTACTTAAAAAATCTGCACCTAAAATGGTTCGTAAGGCAGGGTCAATGGTTCGTAGGGCCGCACCTAAAATGGTTCGTAAGCCAGTGCGCACCGTGTCTCGTAGGGCAGTGCCCACCGTGTCTCGCAGGGCAGTGCCCACCGTGTCTCGTAGGGCAGTGCCCACCGTGTCTCGTAAGCCAGTGCGCACCGTGTCTCGCAGGGCAGTGCCCACCGTGTCTCGTAGGGCAGGGCCAATGTTTCGCAGGGCCGCACCTAAAATGGTTCGTAGGGCAGGGCCAATGGTTCGTAGGGCAGGGCCAATGTTTCGCAGGGCCGCACTTCGTCGCAAGCGCGCAACAGCATTCGGATTTTGGTAAAAAAATTAAAAATCAATAAGTTTTAATTTATCTATATTTTCGTTTGATATACATTCTGGATAAATTACTCTAAAAATTAAAATTAAATGTTTTAAAGAATAGCCATCGCCACATTTTATTATACAATCGGTTTTAATATTATGTTTATAACCAAAAGCATCATTAAAGGATTTTGTAAATCCAGTTAACGATTCTTTTAAAGAAATGTCAAAATAACAATATAGTTGTTCATTTTTATAAAAATACATAGGGTCACTCAATTTAAGTGATATTTCAAAATTTTCAAATTTAATTATTTTATCTAAATTTATCTTTTTATGTATAGTTAAAATATTAGTTCCTATTTTTTTATCTCCAAATTTACAATTATCACAGTTTTGAATAATACCTCCTCCCATACATTCTAAACATACTTCAAGTTTTAATGATTTAAATGTATTTGGTATTTCATACCCAGATCCAGCACAAAAAACACATAATTCTGGCATGCAATTACATTTTGAATAAATAGGAATTTCTTTAGTACAACCAGTTATGTATTCTTTAGGAGTTAACATTATAATCATTTTTTTAAGAGATCTAACAGGTACATTCTTAAAAAAAGAGTTAAATGTTTTTAAAATATCATTAAAATCCGGAACGTTAACGTTAACATTTTTGACCATAAATGAATAAGCATCATTTAATTGTGTAAATTTATTTGTTGCATTAGGATCATTACATTTATCTGGATGATGTAATTTAGCAAGTCGGTGATAATTTTTTTTTAATATATCAATATTATAATCTTCTGGTAACTCTAAAATTATCTTCGCGGTTTGTAAATTCATAAAAGAAATCTCTTATTTCTTTTATTAAATTACTTTTTTATGTTAACTTTAAATTTTTTACATTGCCATTAAAGCTTTAATATCCGCAGTAACGGATTTACACATTTTTCCAAAAGCAAGACTGGGACCTTCAAATACTACACCCTTTTTAGTACCTGAGCGACGACGGCATCCACGTGTAGTATATGTGCAATTAGGATTTGAACGACATATTTTCTTTAATTGTTTATTACAAACTGATCCTGGAACGTTGTAACGTTTTTTACCAAATCCCATAGGACCAAGTGGACCTTCGTATTGAGTTCCAGCAAGATGTCCAGGACGACGAATACATTTTCGTTTACCAGCCCAAGTACAGTTAGGATTTGATCCACATGTACTTTGAGTGCGTCCAGTACACTCATATAAACCCCTTGGAGGTCGATTTGGCGCTACATAACCAACCGGACGAGGTGGAAGTGGCGGTGGTGGCAATTTAAAACCAGCTGGAAACATAATAGGTGGTGGTAAACCAGATGTTTTGTGTTGGTATCTAACGTTTCGTGGTTGGCGGTCATTTCTTCCCCAACAATCTTGTGCTTTTGGAAGTCTCCAATAGCATGGGTAATCAGATCCATCCATATAAGATTCACATTGTTCTTGGCCTAATGCTGTTAATGGGTGACATTGAGATGCACCAAATTCCATTTGTTTACGAGGTCTTCCTACACGACGTTTTCCGAACGAATTCATTTATAAAATTAACTAATATTTTTATTTAACCTTTAAATTTAAAAAAATAAATTAAAGTAAATAAATGAATTGTATTCATCATATTTACATTAAACGTATTATCCATACTTTTAATGTCTGAATATGCCCATTCATCTCCTCTAATATAATGTTTTATTAATGAATGAATTTCTCCTCTCCATTTTCTATTAGGTTTATCTAAATTTATTTGTTTATTAATAAATGTAAGTAACCAACAATAATCATGATTAACTAACCAACCTGCTTGTGCTATTACACTTGTTAAAATAGCTACAGATAAACAATTTATATTTGGATTAATAAATGGTAAAATAGTAAATCCAGAAACATGTGTTACTAAAATAATATGGTGTAAAAATTGATAAATACCTATCTTTGTAATATTAGTTTTTATATCTTTATCAGTAAGAAAATCTAATCCAAAATGCAAAATAGCAAATGGTAATATAATAACCGATAAAAATTGATAAAAATTCATTTAAATTATATTGTTATAATTTATAACAAAATTTAACGAAATGAGTTCACCTTTTTGTAAATATTCTGGAATACTTGGAAAACCTCGTGAAGGTATTCATAGTATTCCAGAATATTTGATATAGCCATAGTAGATGTTATTTTAACATTTGTTCTTGCTTGGTTTATAAACTTAAAACAAATTATTTTATTGTGTTGTTATTTTGTTTTTTACTTGGAATATTACTTCATAAATTATTTTTTAAATCATCGATTTAAAACAAATCGTATTAAATCATCGATTTAAAACAAATCGTATTAAATCATCGATTTAAAACATTTATTTATATCTTTCTTTCCAAGTAAATGATTAATAAAAAATTTATTTTCACATAAAAAACTATTAGATATGAAATTTCCTTTTATTCTTCTATGAACGACATTTGATTTTTTAAGCGCATAAAATAAAGCAGCTTCTTCATAACAATATCCTCCATAATTACAATCTCCTTTTTTAAGATTTTTCCATTTTGAAAAATCGATATAATCAATACAATCTTGTAAAAGTTTTTTTGTTTTATTTGATTTTTTAAACATATAAAATGATCCTATTAAAAATTTCAAAAAACTAAATGGTTCTCTAAAGTATGCAGTAATTACATCTGTATCTGTACCAATTTGTTCTATCATTGATTCTAACGGGAATGATTTAAATCTTTTATTTATAATAGCATCAGAATCTATCCAAGTATAATATTCACAATCAGTTGTTTCCATTAATTCAAGAATTCTTTTAAATTTACAATAATAAATTGGTAAAGATTTACATGGTTTTTCAAAAAAGAATTGATAATTATGTAAATTTGCATAATTTTGAAATGATTTACGGTGAAGTTGTATATATTCAAGATCACGGTCTTCCATTGAGAGTATGCATATTTTTCGTTTTAAATTAAACGAATTTGAAAGGTTAACCTTTTTATTTAAAAAATTACTTTTAAAAACATCGATGTAGTAAACTATATCTTTTCGTTTTAAAAATAAAATTATCAAAATTATCAAAATTAAAAGTATCTTCATTTAATTTATCATTTATTTTAATTTGCGTTAAACATTATTTAATTTTAAAATAAAGTAAATTAAATGAACTTACTTGTAACAGGTGGATGTGGTTTTATTGGAAGTAATTTTATCAATTATTATTTCAAAAATGATATTACAATTGTTAATTTAGATGCTATGTATTATTGCGCTGATGAAAATAATATAAAACCAGAAATACGTTTATCAAAATTTTATCATTTAATTAAAGGTAATTTACAATCTAGCGAAACTGTAAATAATTTATTAAATAAATACAATATAACACATGTTATTCATTTTGCAGCACAATCACATGTTCAAAATTCATTTGACGATTCTATGCAATATACACTTGATAATATTGTAGGAACACATACACTCTTAGAATGTTGTAAAAAATACAACAAAGTAAAAAAAATTATTCATGTTAGTACAGATGAAGTTTACGGAGATGCTATAACAATGAAAAACGAAAGTAGTTTACTTGTTCCGACAAATCCATACGCAGCTACAAAAGCAGGTGCGGAAATGATAGTAATGAGTTATATAAATAGTTATGGTTTACCGATTGTTATTACTCGTGGAAATAATGTATATGGTCCAAATCAATATCCTGAAAAATTAATTCCAAAATTTATAAATCTTCTTAAAGCAAATGAACAAGTTACTATACAGGGAGATGGTTCAGCAAAAAGATGTTTTTTACATATTGACGATACTTGTTCTGCGTTTGAAATTATACTTGAACATGGTATTATTGGAGAAGTATACAATATAGGAACTAACCCAGGAGAAGCTGAATTTACAGTTATGGAAATTGCAATATTACTTATAAAATGTATAAAACGTACAGACAACTTTCAAAGTTTTATAAAATTTATACAAGATCGTCCTTTTAATGATTCACGGTATTTTATATCAAATGACAAACTTAAAGCACTTGGGTGGGTAATTAAAAAAAATTTTATTGATGAAATTAAAAAACTTGTTTAAATTTTAATTAAAAACCATTTCTTTAATTAATTGATCAAATGAAATTTTAGGTTTCCAATTAAGTTCATATTCTGCTTTACTCGAATCACCTATAAGAAGATCTACCTCGGCTGGACGAAAATACCGTGGATCTACAAAAATAAGTTCACGTCCCGTAATAGAATCGTATCCTATTTCATTAATATTTTCACCTTTCCAACAAATATTAAACCCACGAAGTTGAAAAGCCTTTTCAACAAATTCACGAACCGAATGCATTTCATTTGTAGCTAACACAAAATCTTCTGAAAAATCATGTTGCATCATTAACCACATTCCATATACATAATCTTTTGCATGCCCCCAATCTCGTTTAGCATTAAGATTTCCAAGAACTAAACATTCTTGTGTACCATTAACAATACCATCAAGAGCCATGGTAATTTTTTTAGTTACAAATGTTTCTCCTCTTCTGGGTGACTCGTGATTAAAAAGAATTCCATTACAAGCAAAAAGATTATAACTTTCACGATAATTTTTTGTTATCCAATAAGCATACAATTTAGCAACTCCATATGGACTTCTTGGATAAAAAGGTGTTTTTTCTGTTTGTGGAATTTGCGTAACTTTTCCATAAAGTTCAGAACTACTTGCTTGATAAAATTTTACACGATCTTTAAGCCCAAGTGCTAACACGGCGTCAAGTATTCTAAGAGTACCTAATCCATCAATATCACCTGTATATTCAGGTATATCAAATGATACTTTTACGTGACTCATTGCACCGAGATTATAAATCTCTATAATTCCAGGTTGTTCCTTAATTTCATTAAGTATTTTTGTTATACTACTACTATCAGAAAGATCACCGTAACGAAGTAATAAACGATCATATATATGATCAATTCTTTTAGTATTAATACTTGAACATCTTCTTATAAGACCATAAATTACATATCCTTTTTCTAAAAGTAATTCAGCTAGGTAACTTCCATCTTGTCCATTAATACCAGTTATTAATGCTAATTTCATTTAAAGTTTAAAAATAAAATAATTTAAATTATTATACGTAATTGATGAAAAAAATTCTTATAACAGGTGGAACAGGATTAGTTGGAAGTTCTATACGAGAGCTATCTGATACCTTTCATAATTATGATTTTATTTTTGTAAATTCTCGAACTTGTAATTTAATATCATTTTCAGAGTGTAATAAATTATTTGAACAAGTTAAACCAGATTACGTTATCCATCTTGCTGCATGTGTCGGTGGTTTATATAAAAATATGTCTCAACAAATTAAAATGTTAGAAGATAATTTAGCAATTAATACAAATGTTTTAAGATGTGCTAAAAACCATCTTGTTGATAAATTAATTGCGTGTTTGAGTACATGTATTTTTCCAGACAATATTTCTGGAAAAATAAATGAAAGTATGTTAAATAATGGTCCACCCCATTCTTCAAATGAGGGATATGCTTATGCAAAACGATTACTTGAATTTCAATGTAGAATGTATAATAAATTTTATTTAACTAATTTTATATGTATAATTCCAACTAATATTTATGGTCCAAATGATAATTTTAATTTACAAGATTCACATGTAATACCAGCTCTTATTCATAATTGTTATTTAGCTAAACAAAATAATACAATATTTTCAGTAAAAGGAACTGGTAAACCACTTAGGCAATTTATTTATTCAAAGGATCTTGCTAAAATTATTATGGAAATTCTTTTAAATTATAAGTTAACAGAATCTATTATTATTTCACCGACACAAGAACATTCTATTTTTGAAGTAGCCCAAATGATAAATAGTCATTTTGGAAATGAAATAATAACTTGTCCAGAATTCGCAGATGGACAATTTAGTAAAACTACAGACAATTCAAAATTATTGGATTTTTTACCAAATTTTAAATTCACTGATTTACAAACAGGAATTTTAGAAACCGTTAATTGGTTTAAACTTAATTATGATTATTGTAGAAAATAAAATTTTAAAGTAAAGTATTGTATTTAGTTAAAACGTCTTTTACAGACTTTTTAATACTTTTTAATTCTGGATACATTGATGATATAACACTTGTATCAAGTGCATTATTACTACGGGAGCTCTTTAGTATTTTACTTTGTTCTTCAAGTGACATATTTTCCCATGTAAGTTTTCCAATAATTTCAGAATACATATTTAGTATTTCATTATGATCAATCACGCCTGGATTTACACAATTTATAGTACCTATTTTCTTATTAAGCATAAGATCTACAAAAATAGGAAAGAAATCATCTAATACGGTCATACTATTTGGTAGACTACATATTTTAGAATATTTACTTATTTTTGTAATAAAATTACGATCATTTGGTACACTACTAATTGGCATTCTAATACGTAAATTTAAAACTGGTTGCATTTTCATTAAATTATCTGTAAACCCCTTTACAATACTGTAACTACTACCAAAATAATTTGGTGTATCTAATTCTGAAAATACCTTTTCACTTCCATCGAATATACATCCTGTTCCTATATACGTATAATGTATATTCAAAGTTTTACAAAGTTCTGCTAAAATTAAAGGTGAATAAAGATTGTCTCTTATATTTTCAACAAGTTTTCCTGGATATTCCAGATAATCTATATTATTAATTAAAGTTTCTTCAATTTTTCCATGTGTTCTTCCAATAAAAGAAATAACATGTGTACATTTTGATTTTTTAAGTTCATCTTTTACATCTTGCGAATTTTCTACACGAGATTTTCCTTTTACAGTATTTATACCTCTTGTTGCGAGATATTCAACAAACATTCCTCCAATCCATCCACCTGATCCATAAATTAAAAAAATATCATTAAATTTAGCCATATTTTTTTTGCAACAAAAGTAATTCATTTAAACAATTAATAGTTATTTTTTTATATATATTTAAATATAAATTTAAATGAAAGTTGTATGTGTATTAACACGTTATAATGAATATATTGATTGGATACAAAGTGTATTAAAATATGTAGATTTTATTTATATATACAATAAAGGAGAAAATACAAATTACTTTAAGGAATTTATACCTTTACCTGAACATTTACAAAAAATAAAATTTAAAACTTTGCCAAATATAGGACGAATTGATCACGCAATTGCCTACCACATTACAACAAATTGGGAAAATCTAGATGATGTTATTGTATCATTACCAGGAAGCGTATTAATGTGTCCTAGAAAAGGTGCATATTTAAATCAAATTATAAGAAATATAAGAAATCTAAATAATGTTAAACAAAAATACAATGGGTTTTATGCACCACGTTTTCGTAAAGTACCAGCGTCTTATACTTATAACATAGATAATTACCAAGCAGAAGGTGCTTGTAACAGAAACAATAACCCTTTTATAAAATCAGAATATACAGATTTTCAAGCTTGGAAAAATGCTATTATCGACACTCATCCAATTAAGTATCTCGCGATGAGAGGTATATTTATTGTATATAAGGAAAATATAAAATATATCTCAAAAGATATTTATGACCGTTTAATTGTAAGTTTATCTGTTGGTGATAACATTGAGAATGGTCATTTTACTGAAAGAATTTGGGCCCATCTTTTTACACAATACTCTTTTAAAAAAAATGAAATACAATGTACACAACAAAATTCTGAATAACAACTTTATTTTTCAATAATTTTATAAACAGCATATCTAGATGGAGTTTTTATAGTTGGATATGCAATAGATCCACACATATATTGTCTTATCGTTCCATCTGTATCTTTAAATGTACTTGGTTGATTAAATGGTAAACATGGATATCCACAGCTTAATTGTTTACCTGGTTCTTTAAGTTGCTCATTAGTGTATTTATTTAATTCAGGTGTAAGTGTATAATCAATTAAATTAGTTTTTTCTAATGCATTATTATATTGTTCCTCTGTATATTTATAAACATCAGATAAAGTTCTTTTCATAGGAGGAGAATAGGTTAAATAAACATTTCCCTTATTATGTTTACCTATTTTATAAATACTTAAATAATTATATCCTGATAATTTAGCTAAAGACGCTATTTCTTTAATTGGCATATTTTCATAATCGTAAGATGTTTTATATATTTTAAGAATTTTATTTCCATATAAATCATAACCATTTTTTATTACATTTCTAGTTAATCTTTGTAAATCTTTTTTTGTATTATGTTCTGAAATTATTATACCAGAATCATATTGTTTAATTTTTGAATAAGGATTGATTTTTTTAATAAAAAATTTATCCTTTAAATCGGCAAAACAACCATATGGTTCTATAGATATATCACCAATGGTATCTGTAAATTTTTTACCTAAATATGTTTTCTTACGCGTTACCGCGGAAGAAGAATTATTTGTAATCTTTTTAAATCCAAATAATATTATAAGTGAAAATATTGTAAAAAATATTATAATTAATATTATATCTTTCATATCACCACCTTTAATATTATATATTATATTTATTTTAATTTAAATTTTTTTTGAATTATTACACATTATTGCAAAACAAATGGTTTAAATTATAAGTAAAACTTATCTTCGCACATTGTACGTTCTTTTTCTATGCTAGATTCTATGTTATATAATCTAACATTATATATTATTTGGTATTTTTTTTCTGCTATATTATTATCAGCACTTTCTTCAAATGATAATATATTTAATATATTATCTCTACAATATTCTATAATATCATGATTATCCCATTCACCTATATATAATGAATGTAAATCACGTTCGTTAACGTTAGTATATTTTGAAAATAATAATATATTTGGTATATCTGTGCCTATATTAAACTGTGGCCATATATAGTGTCTTCTGTAGTATTCTTCTAATAAATGTGCAAAACGAATAGCATATTTTTTATTATTGAATGTAACGACAGATGATTTTAATACATTTTTATTATCTAATTGTACTGTATATGGTGTAATATTTTTTGTAACAGTATATAATTGTTTATTATTAATACCCACTTTATTTTTAGATATAAATGGTTTTATAGCATTTGACATAATATAATAATATAATAATATTAAAATATTAAAATATTATTTTAATTTAAATTTTTATTTTTCTTTTTCTTTTGTTTTATTTCTTCATTGATGTCATAATAAAATAGTTTACTTGAATTATTACAAATTAATTTGGTAATAAAGGTATAGCTATTTGCAATATCTTTTGCATTTTTAGCACCGGTTATTATAATACTTCCACTTCTAAAAATAAGTAAACTTACTTGTTTATCAGGTTCAATTATACTTGGATATTTTAAATTTATACCAGGATATCTACTTAAAGCACTAAACGTAGCACTAAGTTTGTGTTCTTTTACAAGTATATTTTTAAGCTCTTCTTGTTTGAGACACCAACCATCTGGATCTGGTTTAACTGGTTTAATTTTAAAATCACTACATATCATTTGAATTTTTATATTTTCAGCAGCAAGTTCATCTGGTTTAGCTGTTGTTAATGGAACATAATTAATTAATGTTATTAATTCATCTATCATTAAATTAATAGTATTAATTGTTTTTGCACCAGCAGCTTTTACTTTTCCATTGGGGAAAATAAATATACTAATATTTGAAAATATATTTTCACGACCATCTAAAATATCAACAATAGTTATTTTTAAATCAAAACTATTGTAAAAAAAATCAGTTCCCTTTTTTTTAGGTACTTTTGATTTTTTAGACAATGGATTATATTTAATAGTTAAAGATTCTGGTAAATTTTCTTTAAGAATTTTTAAATCAATAAATTGATTAAAATTAAAACATACCGTCATTGTAGAAATACTAATATCAGTATACTTTACATCACATATAACATTTCCTTTGCAATTATTATTTAAAACAGTATCAAAAGAATACCATGCGTTGTCACATTTACATATAAATGTAGGATTTAAACATATATCGCACATAGTAGAAACCATTTCATTTGAAGTCATTTTGAAATATTTCTTTAAATACTTTTACCAATTAATCTTTAAGTAAAATTTAATTTTGTAAAAATTAAATTAAATTAATGTAATTTAAAATATATGCGGTGGATTTATTTTTTTCAAGTTCTTCGAGTATTGTTAATTTAAAAAAATTTGCAGAAGAACTATCATAATTTTTTAAATGTGTAAAAATAATTTTTAATTCTAAAAGTAATGTATTTACATAACTATCAATATTTCTATATTCTACATTTTCTATTAAAATTGGTTCTGGTGGTAAATCCCACAAAAAAATATTATTAGAAACAATAAAAAGTATACTTTCTTTAAGTTCATCAAGCCTTAATTGAAATGAAAGTATTTCATTTTCACGATTTCTTATTCTACGAGCATAATTTACATTGTTTTTTATTTTTAATGTACTTTTAAAAGAAATACACTCTTTTGGAAAATGTTTTTTAGATTCCATATCAAGTCTGGTAAGATCATTATCAGAATATTGTGCCCTAGTCATTGGATCACGTGTATCTCCGGATTTCATTATATATTTAATAATTGAACTATATTCATAAAAATAATGTTTATTGAATTTTGTACGATAAATAAAACATGGGTAATTAACTTTTTCTAAAGTTATATGATCGATTGCATTTTTATAAAAATGTACTCTATAATATTTTTGAATTAATTTTACAGCAAGATATCGATTGAATTCATCAAATAATTCTTTTTTTTTTAATTTTAAAAGTTTAATATTTGCATTTTTACAAAGTTTTTTTAATATTACAACACTTAAATTAAAATTATTCAACATTTACTTTATCAATTCATTTTATTCTTTAAATTTAAATTAAATTAAAGAATAAAATAATTTAAATTTAATGGATGAACAAGGATATCTCGATTTATTATCAAAAGTATTATTAAATGGAGAAGTTCGCCATGCTCGTAATGGAAAAACCTATTCTTTATTTGGAGAAAAACTAGATTTTAATTTAAAAACCGGATTTCCACTATTAACTACAAAAAAAGTATTTGTAAGAGGTCTTGCTGAAGAATTATTTTGGTTTTTACGAGGAAGTACTGATTCCAATGAGTTATCCAATATAGGTATAAATATATGGAAAGTAAATACAACAAGAGAATTTTTAGATTCAGTCAATTTACACTATCTTGAACCAGGTCAACTTGGTGCTGGATATGGACATTGTTGGAGATCATTCGGAGGTACAGATCTCATTTCGGGCGTTGATCAAATAAAATACATTCTTGAAGAATTAATAACAAATCCTCATGGTAGACGAGCATTACTTTCAGCATGGAATCCATGTCAATTAAAATTAACAGCACTACCACCTTGTCATTATTCATATCAATTTTATATAAATGATAAAGGATTGTCGTGTATGTGTGTATGTCGATCTCAAGATTTATGTGCAGGTACTCCTTTTAATATTGCAAGTACCGCATTATTAACACATCTTATTGCACATTTACTTCATATCGATGTAAATACAGTTTCATTGGTTATGGGTGATGCTCATATTTATGATGATCATGTTGATAATGCAAATGTACAACTTGACCGCAATATTTTTCCAAAGCCAATTTTAAAAATTGTTAGAGAAGCACCTCCTCTTAATTCTGATATATCTGAAAAATTAAAATGGTTAGAAACATTAAATTTTACAGATATTTTATTGGAAGATTATAAATTTCATCCAGCAATTAAATATACTTTACTTTAACTTTTAGCATAACCTATTACCGCACAAGCTATTCTTTTACCAGCATTACCAGTTTTTAAACTTTCTTTATTATTACCATTGCCACAATCATCTTGATCTGCGTGTATTATTAAACCTCTCCCGATAATATTAGCAACTCCGTTTAGTTTAATAACATTATCATAAAAAGTATAATTTGCATTTCCAAAAATATCTGATACTAAATTTCCAAGATCTCCTACATGACGTTCAGACATTCCTGGGCAACCATGATTTTTATTATATGGATTAAAGTGTGCACACATACTTTCACATCCATCTGATAAATCACCTGCTTCATGAACATGAAATCCATGAAGTCCATTTATTTTTAAACCACTTAATTGAACAGTTACTAAAACTTTTTCTCCTATTTCTTCAAAAGTAACAAATCCATTTATTTTTGACGTAAAAACTGCAATTGCTTTCATTTAATTTAAACAAATATATATTTGTTTAAATTAAATGGATAAAATTCCTGCTGCAGGAATAATTCCATATATAAAGTTAAATGAAACTGTTTATTTTTTACTTGGATTTGAAATAAGTAATAAAAAATGGTCTGGGTTTGTAGGTGGTTATGAACCCAAAGATAAAAATATAATAACAACAGCTATTAGAGAATTTAATGAAGAGTCTGGAATGGTTTTTAATAATTATCTTGACTTTATCAGAAAAAATATCGAATTTAAAGAACCTTATGTCGATATAACTAAAACCGGGAGAAATGTTTATTTATGGTTTGTTGAATTTCCACCAGAAACTTTTAATATAAATGTGTCAGAACTTTTTTTAAATAACTCATTTAATAATCCAGTTTATAAAGAAAAAGGAGATCTCAGGTGGTTTAATATAAATGATATAAAAAATAGCAAAATACTTTATAATCTTAAACGCATTATTTTAAATAATTTATATCACTTTTAACTGATTTAATAAGTTTAAAGATATTTTTTTTTCCAAATCTAAATGGAGACCTTATTATTTTTTCTCCATAAACTAAACTTTCACAATTTCTAATTGGCCGTGTTAAATAGAGCGAATTTACCGCACCAGGTTTATAAAAACTGTTAAAAGTTTTTCCAAATCCACAAGATTTTTGTTTAGGATCCATTATAATAACAAAATATTTTATTTTAAACGAAGATTACTAAATAAATCTTCTGGATTTTCTTGAATATTCATATTACCAAATGATTTATTAAAATTATTTTCTAAATTTAATTTATAATTTTTTACACTATTATCATATAAACTTTGAAATTGTCTACGTTCTTTTTTAAGTCGCATATTTATTTCACCTTTAGATACATTACCAGCAAATACCCCTAATGCTTTTTCATATACAAGGCGTTTTGTTGTGTCATCTAATACATTAAATTCAGAATCTAACAGTTCATTACAGTATTTTAAACAACATCTACCATTAATATAACAAGAGTTAATTAACATCTCCTTATAAATATAATCAGCTGGTATTTTAGCAAGTAGATGTGCAATATCATGTCTAAACTCTTTTATTGCAAGGGAATAATAATAATTATAAATTTTAGTTCCAATTTTTAATGCACGAGATTCCATAAATTTACATAAAGATAATATTTTTTAATATTTATATTGATTAAACTTAAATGAAAATATTATCAATTGACGTTGGAATAGTTAATTTAGGTTATGTATTTGCAGAAATACAACCAATACAGGTTAAGCGTAAAATTAAAAGTTACACCCAAGATAATATATTTAACATAAACGTGATTGAATGTAATAGAATTGATATTACAAATATAAAACATTCAAATGTAAAATGGTGTGATTGTAAATTACATCACGACAGATGTATTCCTGATTACCTTGATCACTTTATACAAGAACATATCTATTTATTTGAATTATCAGATATGATATTAATTGAACGCCAACCTCCTATTGGTATTACAAATGTACAGGATCTTTTATTTAAATTATTTAGAAATAAAGTATTATTAATAAGTCCGAATAGTGTACATAAATATTTTGAATTATCTAAAGATTATGATATTCGTAAAATTGAATCTGAAAATATTGCTAAAAAATATCTTTCTGATTTTACAAATTTTAATAATAATATTAGAAAACACGATATTTCAGATGCAATGTTAATGATTATTTATTATTATAAATTAAATATGGTAAATTTTAAAATAGATTTTGAAATTTATGATTTTGAACAATTTAGATATACTGTAATTTAAATTTTACAAAATTAAATTTTACTTAAACATTCTGGGTTATAAATATTTAAAAATGAGTTTAAAAGAAATTAACCCGACAGTTCTTACATTTGAACAATATAATGATCTTGAAATTTGTAAATGTGGTAAATCATTTTTTAAATACCACGATACGTCTAAAAATCATTATGTATCAAAATGTTCAAATGTAAAAGAAGAGTTTAATATAAAAATAAGAAAATGGATACTTAGCAAAAAACAACCGTGTGGAGAATTTTATGTTTATTATGGCGAGCGCCCTGTTTTTGCAGAAATACAAAAAAATATACCAGAAACTTTAAAAATACACTATGATGGTAATACTTTAGAAAAAAGACTTCGTAGTCTTTTTAGTTTTTTATTTGTATCCAATCGTACTTCTACTCTTAATGAAATAGATTTAATAGTTAAATATGAACTTAACAGAGAACCTAGAAAAATATTTTATTCACCTACAACAACAGTTTGGATGAAAGAAATATGTCGTGAAACTTTTGAAGATTACCAAACACGGATTTTTTCTAAAAAAATTATTGAAATTAAAATTAAACCAGTTACAATTTTTAATTTAAAACCTCCAATTCAACCTAAAATTACACAAAGTTCACAATTTATAATTACTTCCGATTCTGAAACAGAAGAAGAAGTTGGTGCTGATATTGAAGTTGGTAATGAAGATAATTTGGATTCAGAAACCGAAATTGAACTTGATATTGAAGATCTTGATGCTCGAGGTGATTCTGATATTGAAGACCTTGAAGAAGAAACTGAAAGTATATATGAAGAAGAGGTTGAAGCATATGAGGAAAATGAAGAATCCTATGATTATGACGGTGATGATTAAAATTATAATTATTGATACTTAGATTTTTTACCAGGTGATTTATATCCTGATATTTTAGTTGGAAATTTACCAGTTTTATTAAATATATTTAACCTTCGTCGATAATCACGAATACTACTAGCAATAGTTGGTTTATTCCATAAAACAAACATACTTAAATATCCAGCTTTGACAGGATTTTTTGTTTTGAGATCTTTATAGTGTCTAAAAATATATCGACTCCTTCGTTTTATATTTTTATGTTTTGTAAAATCACTAGCACCTGCTTGACCAAAGTGTATAACTTTTTTACGACCATTTGTTTCAAATGTCGCCATTAGTTTTTTTCCACTTCGATTAGATTTTTTAATACTCAAAAGTTTTATTTTTACTCTTCCAAATGAAAGTAGTTTTCCATTTTCATCACAATTTACAACTTTAACAAGACATCGTTTACGAGCTCCAGTCATGGGGTCTAAACACCCTTTTTTAGGCTTTACCACTTTTTTAGATTTTGTACATTTACTTCTAAATGATTCATATTTATCACATACTTCTTCTAATGTTGGACCTTGTGTTATACCGAGTTTTTTGTTAATACGATTGTGAAGATTATATAACCATGTAACTAAAGTTTTTCTTGATTCTAATTTTGAAATATTAAGAATTAAACTAGAGTCTTCCGCTGTTAAAATATCAGGATTTTCAACTTCTTTATCACTTTTTTTCCAATTATCTATACCTGTAATATATTTTTGATAACTTTCTCTACAATAGCGACAAGGTAAAACACTACCAGTAGTTTTAAAAAACATTAAATATTCATTTTTTTGTAAGGGTGTTGGTTTCCAAGGATAATTTTGAGCAACTGAATGTAAAAATAACCAACCAGCAGGTCCCCACACTCTTGTTTGCATACCAGTATCGTCTCCAGGTTTTTCATTAAATTTACTCATTAAACTTACCCGTTTAAACTTAACAATTATTTAATCTTCGGTTAAAATTTTAATTTAAAATAAAAATTAAAATTAAAATTAAAATGCCATCTCCTCCATCTAAATGTGAAGCTGTAAAAAAAATAAAAGAAAAAAAAGAAAGTTTAAAAGAACGCATTAAAACCAAAACAAATGAACGTAAAGATCTTGAAAAAAAACTAAAGCAACTTCAGAAAGTTAAAGCTTAAAATGACTTAAAAATATATGAATTATATATGTAAGATGGCTCAAAGTACCCAGCTTAACGAGAAACAAACTTTAATTTTACAAAATATTTCAAATGGAGAAAATACTTTTATTACTGGTTTTGCTGGTTCAGGTAAATCGTATTTAATTGATTCCATTGTAGAAGATTTTAAAAATAACGATATTTCATTTGGACTTACTGCAATGACCGGATGCGCATCAGTTTTAATTGGAGGAGTAACACTTCATAGTTTTATGGGTATGGGCTTAGGTAATGGTACACCTGAAGATATTATAAAAATTATAAAAAAAAGAAAAGGAAAAATAACAATTTTAGGTAAATTAAAAGTATTAATTATTGATGAAGTATCGATGTTAAGTGATGATTTATTTGATAAACTAGGAGAAATTTTTAGACTTATTCAGACACCAAACGGTAGTCGTCCATTTGGTAATGTTCAATTGATTTTAGTTGGAGATATGTCTCAATTAAAACCAGTCGAAGGAAATTATTGTTTTTGTGCTAAAAGTTGGGAAAAATGTAATATAAGTATTACAGTTTTAACTGAAAATATGAGAGTTACTGATGATGAGTTATTTGATAAATTATTAAGTAGTATACGTAAAGGTAAAATAACTCCAATTGAATATTCTTTACTTGAATCTATGAAAAATACTGTTTTTCCAGATCATATTATTCCAACTAAATTATTTTCAATAAATAAAGATGTTGATAATATTAATAATTCTGAATTATTTAAACTTATTGATAATGGTGCTGTTAAAATGGAATATTCAATTAAATATTTAAAAAATGTAAGTATAAATAAAAAATACACAACTTCTAATAAAATACCTGAAATATTGACATTATGTATTGGTGCACAGGTTATGGTAACTAGAAATATTGCACCTGGATCTTTAATTGTAAATGGGACTCGTGGAACTGTAATGGAATTTACACCTATGTCAGTGATCATAAAACTATTAGACGATCGTCTTTTTCCAATTAGTTATTTTGAAGTTAAACCTGAAGTTAAACCTGACGATACAGAAAATTTAATACATTTCTATTATATTCCTCTTACTTTAAGTTGGGCAATGAGTATTCATAAATCTCAAGGTGCAACTATAGATGCTCTAGAAATTGATCTAGGAGATAGTATATTTGCAGCTGGACAAGCTTATGTTGCAATTTCACGCGCTCGTAATCAAAAAAGTGTTAAAATTACTGATTTATCTAAAAGAAGTATCAAAACAAGCGCAGAAGTTATAAAATTTTACAACAAACAAATTTAAACAAGTTTAAACAAATTTAAACAAGTTTAAACACATTTAAACATTTAAACGTAATTAAAATAAAATATATAAAATGGAAACCGAAATAGGACATATTGGGTATACTTTAAAATTAAGTACCTTACCCAGCCATTTTTTAGAAAATATTCGCCAAGAACTTTATGTTAAACCATTGGAAAATCCAAACTTTCCTACAAATGAAAGTGCTTATCCAGTTTTTAGAATTAGTAAATCAAAAATATACATTCCACGATATTATGGTATTGAAAAATATGGCCAACCTTTAAAAAATAATTTGCCATCAGGAGAATCTATTGATCTTGAATTTGTTGGAACTATAAGACCAATTCAACAAGAAACTATAGATGCTACTTTAAAAATAGGTTCTGGGTTAATAAGTTTAGATACTGGTTTGGGAAAAACGGTAGTTGCTCTTAAATTAATAAGTTTACTTTCAGTTAAAACTTTAATATTTGTTCATGCTGATTTTTTATTAGATCAGTGGATAGAACGTATTAAACAATATTTACCAAGTGCTCGTATTGGTGTGATAAAACAAGACAAATGTGAAATTGAAAATGTCGATATTACAATTTGTATGATTCAAACTTTTACCAAGAGAGAATATCCCAAAGATACTTTTAAAAGTTATGGACAAATGATAATCGACGAATGTTTTCCGTATAGACAACTTATTTCAACTTCTCAAGGTCCTATGAGAATAGGAAGTCTTTATAATAAATGGAATAATAAAGAAATATTACCATTAGTTTTAAGTTTTAATGAATTAACACAACAAACGGAATATAAAAAAATAATACATGCTTGGAAAAAACAAAATGAAAATCTTTTAAAAATAAATTATTCTAAAAGTAATATTAAATGTACTGAAAATCATAAAATATTAACTCCTGAAGGTTATATAGAAGCAAATAAATTAAATATAGGGGATTTAATTAAATGTAATTATATTAAATTAAATGAAACTATGGTAGCGCAAGCGTTAAATGAAGATCAATATCAAATTTTTTTAGGAAGTTATTTAGGTGATGGACATATTGCTATTTTACCAAGTGAAAGATATCGTCTTACTATAATTCATTGTGAAAAACAAAAAGAATATTGTGAATGGAAAGCATCTATGTTTGGATGTAATATTAAAAAAATAGAAAATAACGGATATGCTAAAGGAATTGCTTATACTTTTAATACAAAAATTATCGATTTACCTTTAAATAAAACACTTACTAAAAATTATAAACATTGCCCTCAATGGATTTTAGATGAACTTGATTACCGTGGTCTTGCTATATGGTGGATGGATGATGGTTCATTAAGTAAAATAGCTTATGCTGGAACTTTATCAACATGTTCGTTTGATGAAGAAACACATATTAGATTTATTGAAAAATTTAAAAAATTAGATATAGATTGTACTTATAGATCAGATGGACATGGTTTTTTATCAATTTATTTTAATAAAAAAGGTATATATTCTTTATTTAAAAAAATACGTCCATATTTACACGAAAATTTAAAATATAAATTTTATAATATTTTATTAAAACAAGCAACTGAACAGTTTTTTTACGGAACACTTGTAACTGTATATACAGATATTTCAAATATAAATCCCACTATAATAAAAGAAACTAATTTAATAAAAGTTTTAAATAATAATAGATATATAAATTATTTAATAAAAAAATGTAATATATGTGGTATTATATCATTTCATACAATAAAAGATAGAATTAGATGCTGTAATTGTAGAACAAACTATAAAGAAAACTTTCAGTATTTTGAACCTCCTAAAAATTATGATTTATATAAATGGAATAATCAATTTTTAAATTATGGAACTGTAAAAATTACTTCAATTGAAAAAATAAAAAATAAAGAAATCAATGTTTATGATATTGAAGTAGAAGATAATCATAATTTTATATGTTGTGCCATATCTGGTATAGGACCAATTGTTCATAATTGTCATCACCTCGGTTCAAAAACTTTTTCAAGTATCTTTTTCAAAGTCCAAACAAAGTTTATGATTGGACTTTCTGCAACACCAGAACGTAAAGATGGACTCTCTAAGGTTATTTACTGGTTTCTTGGGCCACAAATAATTCATATTAAGAGAGATACAGATAAACCAAAAATAAAATTTATATTTAATGACACTACTAATTACACTGAAAAATTTAACCGTTTGGGTAAGATAAATAATCCAGAAATGATTACTGATCTTACTATTAAAAAGGAAAGAAATGAACTTATAATCTCAAACGTTAAAAAAATGTTAACTGAAAATAGAAAAATACTTATAATAAGTGATCGCCGTGGTCACTGTGAATATCTTTTAAATGCTTTAAAAGAACTTAATATTAGCTGTGGGCTTTATCTTGGAGGTATGAAAACAGCTGATCGTGAAATAAGTGTAAATTGTTCAGTCATAATAGGTACATATCAAGCGTCGGGTGAAGGGTTTGATGTACCTGAATTAGATACTCTTATTTTAGCAAGTCCAAAAAGTAACGTTGAACAAGCAGTTGGGAGGATACTTCGTCAAAAAAATAAAAATGAGCCTATTGTACTTGATATAATTGATTCATTTTCAATTTTTAAAGGTCAATATTATAAACGTAGAAAATTTTATAAATTAAGTGGTTTTGCGATAATTTAAGCAAAATTAATTTAAGCAGTTTTGCGATAGTGTAAAATACTTATAGTTACGTTTGCAATCATAAGTAATAATAGGAGAAAAATAAAAAAAATAAATAAATAAATAAATTTTTTTATTTTATTCCATATTTTATCAAAATAAGGATTATCCATTAATTTAATATAACATTTTAATTTAAATGGTAAAACTTGTGTTTAATCCTAAAGATACAAATAGTAATGTTGTAGGTATAAGCAAAACATCAAAAAAAATACCAAAACAAAGTATTTTAGAAACTTTTGTTAAAAATTTAAATCCATTTAATTCAGATCATTTTGAAGAAATTAATGTTAATGAAAAAATTGACATTAAAGAAAAAATTACAACAAAAGATATAGTTGGATTAGAAAATTGTTGTTATGTATTAAATAAATGGTATAACGATAGTTTACTTGATTTAACTAGTAAACTATTATTGATTATTGGACCTACTGGTTGTGGTAAAACTCTTTTGGTAGAAACATATTGCCAAGAAGAAAATATATCACTTTATACAGTTAAATTTAATGCAGTTAAAACAAAAAAAGAAATGTTAAAAGATATTTTTAATTTTATAGAATACGATAGTTGTTCATTTTTTTCTAAATCCGAAAATCAAGAGCGAAAATTAATTTTAATAGACGAATATCAAAATGGTCAAAATGATTTATTAAGTATATCTGATATTAATAATTTTATGGCATTACGAACTAATGCAAATTCTAAAGATTTACAAACATTTGTTAGTGGTATAGTTAATATAAATAGTATACCTAAAATTCCCCCTATACTTATTATTGGAAATAATTCAAAAGGGACAAAGCTTAGTGATCTTAAAAAGAGCAGCGAGGTTTATTATATAAATGAATTAAATTTAAGATCGTGGATGACAAAAACAGTAAAGATAAAAGGAATAACTATTTCAGAATCAGATTTAAATTTGATGATATCTAAGTGTAAAAGCGACAAACGGCTTTTTTTAAATATTACTGATTTTTTAAAAAATAACGTTAAAGGTAATTTAACGAATTTTATAAATTCTTTTTACAAAGACGAAGATATAAATCATTTTGAGTTTACAAATAAATTATTTGATAATATTGAACCAATAACAACAAAAGAAATATTTGATGTTTATGAAACTGATGGATTTTTAATCAGTAATTTAGTTCATGAAAATTATATAGATTTTAACAAAGATATACACCAGTTAGCTATATCAGCTGACTGTATATCATGTGGAGAAACTATTTATTCAGATACATTTGAATCATCAAAGGCATTTACACCTGGATCACATTGTACACAGGCACTTTATTTTCCAAGTTTTTATTCAAGATCGGATGTAAAAAATAATAAATGCCAACTTAGAGCAAGTGTTATTAATAATAGATACAATATTTATCTTAATAATAAAAAAATCATTGATAAAATAAATAATGGTGAAAGAAATGTACTAAACATTGAAGATATACTTTTTATTAAAAAATTTTTAAATTCTGAATTAGTTAAAAGTAAAACTTTTACAGAATACCAAACTAGTTATCTTAAATCAATTCTCAATACTTTTAGATTTAATAAATTAGAAAAACTTGAACTAATTTATAAACATTTTAGTGAATTTAAAGATATTACTAAAGAACCAAAAATAAAAAATTTTACAATAAAATTTAAAGAAAAAATGAATAAAATATTAACTTTAAACGAATTTGAAAAATTAAGTTTGAATGAATGAAGTACCAGCTTTAAATTTACTTTTAGATCAACTTATAATTGAACGAACTGAGTTTGAAGATCAACTTTATGATTTTTTGATAGATCCTATTATATTTATTCCAGATGAATTTTGGGAACCTGTAATTATTAGTTTAACCAAACAACAAATTGATTTATTAAAAAATAAATTAAATGAAGACGAATGTAATATATGTACATCAATTAACAATTCATTTAAATTATTAGAATGTTGTGGTAAAGAGATGTGTATAGATTGTTCAATAAATTGGTTTAATAAAAGTACTAAATGTCCATTTTGTAATCATGATATTCGAACGTTAATTTAAATCGTTTTAAGATTATTTAAATCGTTTTAAGATTATTTAAATCGTTTTAAAGAATATTCTTTTTAATTGTTAAATGAGTTCGTCAAATTCTCTTTCGAGTATAGTTCATTTAAATGAATACGCACCTTTTAACAGAGTCTTAGGTGATACTGTATTTGTTTATCTTGAAGATAGTCGTAGTACTAGAAATTTTGAAGAATTTATTACAGAAAGAGGTGATTTAACATTTGATAGAACGGCTAATCAATTTGATGATGTATTTTCATCACTTAAAAATAATTTATTTCAACTTTCAGAAACAGAAAATATAGAATTTACAGAAAAAGATCGTAAAAATTTAAATTCAAAATATTGTTTAGATCAAGTAACTAATATTATTGATATATTAAAAAGTAATATCATAACTCTTAATAATAAAAAAATAGAAATTGATAAAATTTATTACATCAATAAAGAAAAATATGAAAAATTTAGTGAAAGTATATTTGTAAGTATAAATACAATTGATCAAATAAATAAATTTAATGAAAAAGATGAAGCGTTAAAAGAATTATTAGTTGATCGAATAAGTTGGTACTACCAAGAATTAAACCTAGATTCTTTAAAAGAACAGTCAGTTGAAATAACAAAGGAATATATTTATATGAAGAAATATTTAATTGAATTATCAAGTATTTCAAATTCGACAATTTGTCAAATTTGTTTAGAAAATCAAATTGAATATTTTATAGATCCATGTGGCCATACAATTTGTAAAAAATGTGCAGAAAAAACATTAAATACTCCAAATTGTCATTATTGTCGAGGAAAAAAAAATGAACTTAAAAAATTATTTTATTAAAAGAAAGTTATGTTAACATTAATGCCATTGCTGCATAATTATGTAGATCTAACAAAGTATCTTTAAGACCTTCATCGTTTAAGATAACACCATTTTTTGTTATATTTATTGCACGTTGTATTTTATCTTCGATTCTAATTAAAACACCAATAACTCCATATTTAGCAAATGCATCACCATAATCAGCATTTTTTAATTTAAATAATTCTAAAGCTTCGCTTTGTATTTTCCTTAGTTGTTCAGGTCTATCCATTATAATAAACATAAACACTTTTTATTCTTTAAATTTGTTAAAATTCAGTTTTTATTGGTAAATTACAATTTAGTTTTGCATGTCGATATTCAATAGCAACTGCTATGAGTGATTCTGTAATTTCCTGAACAACAGGATAAGGTTGGTCTTCTATATATAAACTTGGAACGAACTCAACTTCATTAACAAAATAACTAAAGGGGACATTTTCTAATCCAGAACCTATATCTATTCTTGTCAAAATTGGATTTTCTAACATACCTGGTAAATCTAATTTTGGTAATGTATCCATGACATTTTGTGCAAGTTTCATAAGATATTTCCAATTTTTATTCGGAATTTTAAATCTACCACCTTCTTGTACTGGTCTACCAACTTTGGTACTTGTAGTAATAACGCTGTAACGATATTTTCCATTAATAAAATATGTTCTTATTTCTGGATTACTTTTATCAAAACCTTTTATATATTCTTGCATAACAATTGAACCATATTTAGGTATATTTTTATCAAAATACTTTGTTATTTTATTTTTTTGACAAGTTAATGATAATTTACCTTTATTTCCACACTCACTACATTCACCACAATCTAAATTTTTACATGCTCTTGGAAGATTTTCACATGCTAAAAATTTAGCAAAATCTTTAGATTCTTGTCCGTATACTGGTTTTGCAATAACAGATTCCCATTTATTATGTTTAAATTTTTTTATTAAATTAGTAACGTATTTTTCAGGATTTTTTGTGTACCATTTTTGTTTTGATATACAATGTGTAGGAGCAACTGGTATATTTCTATTTGCTAGATATTTATAATATGTACATTTATTATTTATAAATTTTTGATAATCATACGGAGGATACACATTTTTACTATTTTTTAGAGCACATTTAAACTTATTAAATTTTGATTTATCACTTAAATGAAACGATTCTAGTAAATCGTAAATAATTACAAATACTATATCATTTTTTTTAAAACGTCTTGTTGAAATTTCTTCAGGGGTTATATAGTCTACTACTACACTTGGAAATGTATATTCTATATAAAGTCCCATAGCAACATCAGCTGCTACATATGGTCTACTATTTCTGTAAATTACATGTTTAGAATATTCTCCATTTTTCGCTAATCTAAGCCAATTCATTTTTCTTGAATTAAGTGATAATAATTCATCTTTCTTCATTTCAGCTTTTTTATAATTCAAAACAATTCCGATTTTTAACGGTTCCATAATTATATTTACAAAATATTTTTTTTAAACCTTTTAAGTTAAAAAAGATTAAATTTTAACTTAACCAATTTAAATGACGTTTGATAAAGAAAATTGTTTAGATAAAGTGAGTATAATAATTATTTTACGCGCACTTTTTATTTATATGTTAGTTGAAAAAGGATGGTCGATTAGAAAATGTAAAAGTAACAAAAATACATTTGAAATGTATAAATCAGTAAAAAAAAATTATAATTAAATTAAAGAATAACATATTTTATTAAATAAAGAATGGGTGGGGGTTTAGTTCAACTTGCTGCATATGGATCGCAAGATGTTTATCTTACTACAAATCCACAGATAACTTATTTTAAAGCAGTCTACCGCCGCTACACTAATTTCGCAATGGAATCAATTCAACAACTTATTGATGGAAATATAAATTTTGGTGGAAATATTACAGTTGTAATTGCAAGAAATGGGGACTTATTAGGAAGTATTGTTCTTCAATTTAATTTACCAAATCCAGCAACTTATATTTTAAACGCGTCTAGTTATGATTATTTTGGATGGATACAAGGTGTAGGAAATCATCTTATTGCTAACATGTCTATAGAAGTCGGGGGACAACAAATTGATGAACAATACGGAAAATGGATGGATATATGGTCTGAACTTAATCTTAATAATTCCCAAGTTTCTGGATATGGAAATATGGTAGGGAAAAATTTTACACAAAGTGCTTGGCAACCATACGATACTTCTTATGAACCAGGTAATAAAATATTTGTACCTTTATTATTTTGGTTTTGTAAAAATCCTGGATTAGCTATTCCATTGATAGCATTACAATTTCACGAATTAAGAATTAAAATACATTTTAATACATTTCAAAAATTAATTGTAGCAGTCAACAATGGAAATTACGTAGAACCTATATTAAATGGTGTTGCTCCGCAACTTGATCAATATAACAAATTTACTATATGGGATAATTATTATTATCTTGATACAACTGAACGAAGAAAATTTGCACAAAATCCACATGAATATCTTATAGAACAGGTACAAAATCAAATTGGAAATGTAATAAGTTTAACTGAAGAAAATCAAATTCGTATTAATTTAAATCATCCTACTAAAGAAATTGTTTGGGTTTTTAATAGAAATGGAACAAGTGCTCCTCCAAATGACTATTCAATAGGAACAAACATTATTTCAAATGGAACACCTGCCCAATTTGCTCCACTTTATTCATTTAAATTAGTATTAAATGGAACAGATCGTTTTAAAGAAAGACCAGGTGAATACTTTAGACTTAATCAAACTTATGATCATCATACTAGAGCACCTGGAAATTATATTTATTGTTATTCATTTGCACTTAAACCAGAAGAACATCAACCATCTGGTACATGTAATTTTAGTAGAATTGATTCTAGTTTAATATATTTTTACCTAAGAAACACAAGTGTTAGTCCAGGAAACGGTGATAGTGTTCCTTTAGAAAATTATACAGAACTTCCATCTTTTACTATTTATGCTCCATGTTATAATATCCTTAGGATAATGGGTGGAATGGGAGGGTTGGCATTTAGTAATTAAAGGAACGAAGTGAACTTCTTTTGAACTTATTTACTTTTTAAGATAAATTATATCTAATAAAACTGATTTTAAAGACCTTTTACTTTTACCAAAGGACAATTGCCCAAAGGACAATTGCCCAAAGGACAATTGCCCAAAGGACAATTGTCTTTTTATAATATTTCTAAGTTCATCTATATCAGTAACTTGCATATTTCCAATTGAAGTATGTTCATTAAAAAAACTTGGATTATTAAAAGCAGCAATTCTCATTTTTGTAGCAGAAATCGAATTTTCTTCATCACGGTCAAGTTTAATAACTTGTGTTTCTGGTTCGTATTTATCAAAAAGTTTTTTGAATTCATCTGCTCTAACTCCTCCAAAAACACCTGTTATATTAGTATAACCTTGTTCTTTCATAACTTTTATGAAATTTATTACATTATTTCCATAAATACTCCCATCGATAAATTTAGTTCCAGGAAACATTTTTTCTAAGAAATGTATTTTTATATCAACTGGTAATGGATTTTTATCAGAGTCTTTTGCCTTACTTGTTTTCCAATTTGGTTTATTGATAGTACTTGATACAAAAATACGATAATCTGCATTATTTTCTTTAGCAAGTTGTATTATTTTATTAATAAGAAACGCATGTCCAGAATGAGGAGGTTGAAATCTTCCAAATGTAAAATAAATTTTACTGGTATTCATTTAAATTAAACTTTTATTAAATTTTCAAATTTAATTTAAATTTTTTATTTAAATTTAAATTCGGAAATTCCCAGAAAAATAAAATATTTATAAAGAGTACTAATTCACAAAAACTAACTAAAAATGGGAGGAGGACTTATGCAACTTGTAGCCTACGGCGCCCAGGACATCTACCTGACTGGTCAGCCACAAATTACCTTTTTCAAATCAGTTTACCGCCGCCACACCAACTTTGCCATTGAGTCAATTCTCCAGACCATTAATGGATCTGTTGCATCAAGCTCTCGCGTGTCAGTAACTATCTCTCGTAACGGAGATCTCCTCAAGAATCTTTGGTGTGTGTTTTCACCCAATCTTCTTGTGACTTCCACCGCAACCACCGTTGGTTCTGATCTTGGTCATGCCATTCTTCAGCAACTTGAGATCGAGATTGGAGGTCAGCTTATTGATCGCCAGTATGGTCTCTGGCTCTCAGTGTGGCGCGATCTTTCTGAGGTGAACTCCATTGGTTCTCAGGGAGAGATGACCACTCTTGGTGGAGAACCTCTACCCAATGACCCATCTGGAACTGCGTCAACTAAATACCAGCGTATGGCTTATACACATCAGGCGCTTGGTATTACATCTAGTACTACTAGTGCACCAACAGAAGCATACATTCCTATGCGCTTCTGGTTTTGCCGAAACCCTGGTCTTGCTGTTCCTCTTATTGCTCTTCAGTACCATGAGGTCAAGTTCAACATTACATTTTCCCCATCAAGCTCTTATGTTAACGGCGGAACCTCTAATATCTCCAACGCTAACTTTACCGTTTATGCCGATTATGTCTACCTTGATACCACTGAGCGTCGCCAGTTTGCCCAGAATGCTCACGAGTACCTCATTGATCAGCTTCAGTTTCAACAGGAAGCCAGTTCCAATACTTCTCAGACAAATACCATTCGCCTTAACTTCAATCACCCCGTTAAGGAGCTTATCTGGTGTGGACAGCCTCTTGCTACTCTTGGATCTGCAGCTGGTTCTTATGAGGACCCTGTTGGACCTGCTACACCTGCCCCAATTGTGTCTGCATCTGGTGGTGTTGTTACTGGTGCTAACCCAGCAGCCACTTCTCAGCTTGTTTCCAAGATTATCCTTAATGGTACCGATCGTTTTACCGCTCGTAACATTAAGTACTTTACTCGTTGCCAAGTATGGGATTGCCACACTGGTTTCGGCGCTACAGGTGTTCCTGATTCAATTGGCGTGTACTCTTTTGCTCTTCGCCCTGAGGAACATCAGCCCAGCGGAACATGTAACTTCTCCCGTATCGACACTGCTCAGCTTTACTTTGCAGGCGATTACATCAATGCACTGACCATCTTCGCAGTGAACTACAACGTTCTCCGAATTATGTCAGGTATGGGAGGTCTTGCATACTCCAATTAAAAAATGTACACTTTGTATACTTTGTGTACTTTCGTTAAAAAAATTAAAAAAAATTTTAGAAAAATTCTTTGTAATCTATTTGTAAAACTCAAGGCCTTTGTTTTTCCTCCCGTTTAAACAATATAAAAATATGACAAACTGATTAATGTTTTAAATTAATATATTTAAAATTAATAAGTAAATACTTATTATTAAATTTAAATAAATTAAAAAGTTTAATTAAAATAAAAAATTAAATTAAATGTCTGAAATTACTATTTTTTTAGATAAACTAATAGAAGAAATATTCGTTAATGAGTTAACATATAGTTTGGTGGCAGTATTTATATTATTGGTATTAAATTTAAACTTTAAAAATGATAAAAAGTTAAATTAAAATAAATAGTTAAATTAAATGTCCGA
>Ga0209084_1000206_pt1 | contig 56493 bp, 46 predicted proteins | sample C_130820_MF_Meta_FD_187309 | JGI IMG/M metagenome (GOLD analysis project Ga0209084, IMG submission 187309) | Freshwater microbial communities from Lake Croche, Canada to study carbon cycling - C_130820_MF_MetaG (SPAdes) (version 2) | ecosystem: Environmental > Aquatic > Freshwater > Lake...
TCTGGTTCTAACGGAACCAACGGTTCTTCAGGTTCTTCAGGTTCTAACGGAACCAACGGTTCTTCAGGTTCTAGTGGATCAAACGGTTCTTCAGGTTCTAATGGAACGAATGGTTCTTCAGGTACTAACGGAAGTAGTGGTTCATCAGGAACATCATTCATATGGTTAGGTGTTTATTCCAGTGGTACAACATATCATTTAAATGAGGTAGTATCTTATAACGGAAGTTCTTATATTTCAATTTATGAAGGGCATGACAACCATATTCCAAGCTCTACACCTTCAAGATGGAGTGCAGTTGCATTAGCGGGTGTATCAGGAACTAATGGAACACATGGTACTTCAGGTTCTGACGGTGCACCTGGTTCTTCAGGTTCGAATGGAACTTCAGGTTCTAATGGAACATCAGGTTCTAACGGAACTTCAGGTTCTAATGGTACAGGATTTTCAACAATTACAAATGCAGGAAACAATAGAATTATAATTTCTGATGGAACAACAAATGCAGCATACGCATCATCATCTTTAACATATAATGGAACAACATTATTACTAACTGGTAGTCAAATAGTTAGTGGTAATTTACAAGTTATTGGTAATTTAACCGCACAACAATACATTATAAGTTCATCATACATATATGTAACAGAATCATTTGTAAGTGGTAGTACGATGTTTGGTAATACATTAGACGATACACATAAATTTACCGGTTCAGTTTATGTATCGGGTTCTTCACACGTTATTACAGGTTCATTAACCGTATCTGGAAGTGTTTCAGCGACCTCCTTTTTTGAATTATCAGATATTAGATATAAAGATATTATTTCAGTTAATCCAAATGTAGATTTATCAACATTAGATGTTATACAATTCACATTAAAAGGTGATGATCAAGTAAGATATGGTTATTCAGCTCAAAGTGTTAAAGAAGCTTGTTCTGACTTAGTCGTTGGTGATTTACCAATGAGTGTCAACTATAACGATGTCCATACTCTGAAAATACACCAATTGGAAAATAAAATAAAACAATTAGAAAATAAATTAGAGTCATTGTATGTCATTATCATGGACAGGGATAACCAAAAATAAAATTATAACTGATACTGATTTAAATAATGCTGTTGAAGCTGGTTATTTAAGTAAGAAATCACAACAAATCACAATTCCAAGAAGTGATTTAGCACTTACAAAAAGTAGGTTAGTTGACTATGCTGATGTTGATTCAATTAATACAACTTTAAGTAGTAAAATTGATAATCAATTAATTACTAAACAAGATATTAGAAAACCTTGTGGTGAATGTACATCATATGATATTGTTATTACACAAGGTGATATTGACATAAGTGGCGACGGAAAGGTTTATTTTTACTATTACCCATGTGGATTGTCAACACAACAATATTTAACATTTTCAAACCCCGGTACGTATCAAAATTACATTTGTACGGAAAATTGTACAATGCCCGAACCAACTATTTGTATACAATATGATGGAGGATGTACAAGTCCACTAAATAATTCAAGATTTGTGGAAATAGCGGGAAATTGTCAAACATTAAGTAATACATATAGAACTGTATCATGTGGTACAACAGAATATATTTTTACAATATCTAATGCAGGTTATACATATATCAATACTAAATTTGATTTAGGTCAAACTTATGGTAACGTTCCAATAACATTATCATATACATCATACAACTCATTAAACGAAGTCTTTATTGGTAATCTTGATGAAAAAATTGGAGACACTTATTCTTCTGCGGCAACAATAGTTTATAAAGAAGAGGTTGTTGGATTCGTAAGTTCAAAACAAAAAACAACAATGGATGTTGTTGTATATTCAACTGGAACTGACGGTATTTTTATTCCATATGATATAACTGTTAAAATAGGTTGTCCAACAACATTAAATTGTGGTACAAATTTAATTAATAAAACGTATGTAACTAATGTTAACATAAATGTAACTGACACAGGTTATATTAAATATGATACTAATACTAATACGGTGTACAAATATGTTTCTTCAACAGGATTACACGCTATACCTGATTGTATTATTTTAGAATCTTTATCATCGGATACACCATACGCTGACGATGCTGCATTTACCATATTATATAGTGGTAACACATGTAACGCTGGTACCGATGATTGTTTAGAAATTACATTTATATCTAATAGTGAATCCGAAACAACAATTGGATGGACAAGTTGTGTTGGCGCGTGGAGGACTAGAATATTAACAGCGGGTGAAACATTTACAACTTGTGCAATTAAAAATAGTGGTTATGGACAAAATACATCTATTTCACAAGGAATTGGATGTTCAGGAACAATAACACCAGCGGACATTTATTATAATGACGCTAATTCACAATATTATTTGAGTGCTTGGTTCTCTAATGTTAAAGACAATAATCATATGTGTCTCGGATACCCAACTAGTTTCTATTACGTACCTGGAAATGGTTTGTTATCTACACCAACTTATATTTTCCAAGATGCCGCTGGAACAATACCATTTAATTTTAACTATTTTGTATATGCCGCAATTCCTGGTGTAGGTTCGATTGGATATGAATATAATAAAACAACTGGTGAAGTTGGATTACAAACATACATATGTTTATAAAATAAATTAAAATGAGCTCAACAACATTAAAAGTTCCTGATATATCATCAAATTTTGGTAAAATAAATAAAATTATTTGGTTTAATGTTTCAGATTTGGACGGGACATATACAATCAATTTACATATAACTCCAAGCCAAATATTAGACATTGATGTTAAAATTTTTAATTATGCAACAAAGGAAGAACATTTCACTAAAACATATGTAAAATCATCAAATAATAGTATAATTAATGAGACAATTAAAATAAGACATACACCTGGTTTAAATTCAACAATTTACGGACTAAAAACCAATTAAAAGTAATTATAATATATGAGTTCATTTGATATAAATTGTACAGTTGAGGGGGCCGCGCCAGATAATTTAACACATGAGTGCGGTGTTACCAAAAATTTTACATGGACCGGAAATGGTACACATGAAGGGCTGTCATTTTATTTAATACGAACACAATTATCGGGGCTTAAATCAACAAATAAATATAAAATACCTAAATTATTAAAACTTTTAAAATTTACTTTTACCCCATTATCACCAAATGTTGGATTATCTAATGTTATAGTAAGGGTTAAATACAATGTAGATGGAGTTTTAAAAATATTAAACGAATATGATTTAGGTGCAATTTCAACTCCAACATCAATATATCATCAATTACTGATGGATTCAGGTACTAAAGACAATGCTTTTATTTTGTTTGATGTAATAACAAGTAATGGAACTAGTGGTGCAATAAATGTAGAATTAGATTGTAATCCTTCATTAATTTTAGCTGAATTTTGTAGAGGTTTTACATCTTCAACACAATATTGCTCAACTTGTCCACAAACTATAACATATTTTAGGGAAAGATTACCAAATTTACCAATAACTGGATTAATAAATAAAAACTTAACAGATAACACCCCATTCTTAGTTGGTCCATGGTATTATGATGAATATTTACAAACAGAAGTTAATAATGATGAAATTATAACTTTAAATGTTGGTGAAATAAATAAAAGGACAAAGTATAGTTATAATATAACAACACATAATTTTGTAAATCAAGGTAACTGCTTGGGAACACCATATGGTTGTGGTAGCTCACAAATTACAATTCCTTTTAGTGTAAGTGATTATACTGAAAGCACACCATATATTGATGGAACACCAGGTGTTAAACCAAATGGTTTAAAATATGCAATTAAAAATGTAACGGTAAGTACTGCGACACAAAATAGATTAGTCCCAATTACAGTTGAATGTACAGATGGTGCAGAAGATGTTTCTTTATTAATTACAGATGGCCTACATGGAAATGAAGTTGGTAAAGTTTCATTTTCTTATAATTCTGGAAATGCTCCATTATATGAAATATGTACACCATTTGATTTAATTAAAGTTAGGTATAAAAAAGGTTTAGGTGCATTTTTTCAAATTGGACCTAGAGATTGGAATACTTCTAAAACTTTTTATGTTGTTACAACTAGTGGATTGGTTAATCTTAGATTAGCTGTTGGTCAAAATAAATCATATAATAGTGGAAGTGCTAATGTTAAAGTAACAATTGGTTGTGGAGATGAAATATATGGTTATGATATGGGGGTACATCCGTATTCATCGTATGATGCTTACCATAACCCAACTTTTATAACAAAACTTTGGTCTAAATTACCAATATCACAATGGTCAGGATCTACTGATAATTATTCAACAAAAGGTAATTATATTTGGGCCGACGATTTATTATCCGCACCATCATTACCATATTTCTATGGAGATAGTGTTAGAACATCACCAACAAATAAAGTATATGAAATTGGTAATTTAATTGATAGAGAATATGGTGTTGTTATTAATTATGTTGTTGAAAAGTGGTTAATTGGTGGAACAAGTACTAATGAAATAATATGGGGACCAACAAATTGGAAAAATCTTACTGGTCAAGTTTCACCTTATTTTGCGTCTACTTTAGTTAGGGCACCTGGTGATACAACTGATTATGTTCCAGCTAACGTTCATGCATCAATGGTTGGTGTTGGTATGTTACATAAAATAATTGACAATACTAGTTTACTTGAACCATCTGTTTATTCATACCTAATGGGTTATACACCATCTGGTACTAGTGAATATTTAGCTAATAATAATTTCTTTACCACTTATGATTTTAGTAAAGAAACACACATACCTATTACTGGATTTGAACATCTAGTAAATCATGTTACTAGAGGATATGTTACCGGAAGTAATATTCCAAATTTAAATGCGTATTTAAAAGATAATAAAGATAAATGGTGGGTGTTTGGTGGGTTAGGATTAAAAGTATTTACTGAATGGTTTGGTACTATTGGTGTCACCACTATGAATGCTGCTGGTCAAAGCCTTTTTTGGGGAAGTCTCGTACATACAATAGGACATGCAATATGGGCTATACTTGATTTTTTAGGTCCCATTTTTATTGCAGCACTTGTTGTTTTAGCGCTATATTACCTTTTTGTTCCACAAACTAAAACATTTATTGAAAAAGCAAAACTATTTAGAAAAAGATTTTCAAATAAACCATTTTTAAATTCAATAAACTCAAAAATATCTAAAAAAGATGATTTAACAACTTTTGATACTGGAATTTATTCTGACGGCGCATATTTTTACAATATTCCATCTGATTCTACAACAGGTATTCCAACAACTAGAACATTATCATACAAATATATTGATTCAATAAAAACGTATACACAAGTTGACATATTAAATGACCCAACAAAAGTTGAATACGTTATTGACCAACATAAATTATTTTATTTATTATACATCTCAGGTAAACCAGAAAAGTATGTAAGTAATCCAACTTTATATCATAGTAATTCAATATCATTAGTAGGTCAAGCACAATCATCAACTATAACTGGTGAATTAAATAATCCAGTTAAGATGTCTTATAGTCTTCCTTCTGGACATATTGTTTCAACAGTATCGCAACAAGACGCTGACAATCAAGCCCAAGCATATTTTAACACGTTAACAACAGCAATGGATACAAATGTTGTTTCTACCGAAAGAAAACCTAGTGTTACTAATATTGAAGTATTTTTTACACATGATTTAAAATTAGAACAATCACCTAATTATTTTTTAATTTGGTATGAAAACTCTGATTCATTAGGTATTACTGTAAATAAAAAATTATATTATGATGTTAATGGTAAATTATCAGCATTGAATGGATATTATAGATTTTATAAAACTAGTAATTTATTATTTTATAAAGTAGAATATGGTGTTGTAACAGATATTTTTTCAGGTACTACTAGTATGACTTCACAAATACATGGTGGAACATATTATCTAAGTGGTATTGATTTAGATTATACAAGTGTATGGTTAATCAATTCATATCACCCAAAAGATTTGACACTATCTTTTGGAAATGATTTGGACAATTTAATAACAAATTGGAATACTAATTTGTTTTATAGTGGAGATACTATTAATAAAGGTATAATAAAAGATAGAACAAATGTGTATGGTCTTTATCTTTATGAAAATAATTTAACTGGCACAACATATAATGAAGCAAACGAATCTACATATAGAGAGGTTTATCCTTTTGAAAGTTTAGTATTTACCTATCATAAGCCACATACACTTTTAATTAATACAGTAGAGGTTTGTGATTTAGACAATAGTCAAAACGGTTTAAATTTCAATGTTGTGGATACCAATGGCAATGTTTCACCAACATATGTTGGTATTACTTTTAGTGTAGATATCTATACAGGTGTAACTAATTCACATGTATTATTTGCAACAAGAATTGTAACTATAGCCCCTAATGAAACAACAAAGTTTGTTTCATTAGACATACCATATACAGGTGGAACAATTACAAGTGCTAATATAACAACATGGCAATCATCAAATCCATTTAATAATATTACATTTATCCAAGGTTCATTTACACAAAGCCCAGGTGTTACACCTTGTTCTTATTATACCGGTACAACATATATTGTTGATTCATTTGGTTATGTCCAATATACTAAATTTAATGCTGGAACATATAATACATCACTAGTGGTTACAAATTTAACTGAAGGCGTATACATAATTTCAGACCCTATCGCATATGGTTCATTAATGTCTGTTGTTGATACGAATACATATTATCCACCGGCATATATAAGAATTTTAGAAACAGGTGATTGTTACATTTTACCAACACCTACTCCAACACCAACACCTACGGTAACACCAAGTCATACTCCAACTCAAACCCCAACCCCAACTGTAAACTGCTCATTCGGAGTAAGTGTTGTCGTGTTATCACCAACTCCTACACCAACTGCCACTAATACCGCTACACCAACTAATACACCAACTAATACACCAACTAATACACCAACACCAACTCAAACTCCAACTAATACACCAACTAATACACCAACCAATACACCAACACCTACTAATACATCCACAAATACACCAACCCCAACCAATACACCAACCCCAACTGTAAATTGTTCATTTGGTATTAGCGTTGTGGTATTAAGTCCAACACCAACACCAACTGCGACTAATACACCTACACCAACAAATACCCCAACTAATACACCTACACCTACTAATACTCCGACTAATACACCAACCAATACACCAACTAATACACCAACACCCACAAATACTGCAACTAATACACCAACCAATACACCAACTCCAACAAATACTTCTACAAATACACCAACCCCAACTAATACACCTACCCCAACTGTAAACTGCTCATTTGGTGTGAGTGTTGTTGTATTATCACCAACCCCTACTCCAACAGCAACAAATACTGCCACCCCAACTAATACACCGACAAATACACCGACAAATACTAATACCCCAACTAAAACCCCAACTAACACCCCAACAAATACCCCTACACCAACTAATACTCCAACTAACACACCTACTAACACTTCAACAAATACACCAACACCTACTAATACACCTACACCAACTAACACACCTACCCCAACTGTAAATTGTTCATTTGGTGTGAGTGTTGTAGTATTAAGTCCAACACCAACCCCAACAAACACATCAACTCCAACTAATACACCTACACCAACTAATACTCCGACCAATACTAATACTCCAACCAATACACCAACCCCAACCAATACACCAACCAAAACTCCAACTAACACACCAACTAACACACCAACCAATACACCAACCAATACACCAACTAACACACCAACTAACACACCAACTAATACACCAACCAATACACCAACACCTACTAATACATCCACAAATACACCAACCCCAACTAATACACCTACCCCAACTGTAAACTGTTCATTCGGTGTAAGTGTTGTTGTGTTATCACCAACCCCAACACCAACTCCAACTCCAACCAATACTAATACTCCAACTAACACACCTACACCTACTAATACGTCAACACCAACCAATACACCAACCAAAACCCCAACTAACACACCTACACCTACTAATACATCAACACCAACCAATACACCTACCAATACTGTTACTCCTACAAACACCACCACACCGACTAAAACACCTACACAAACACCAACTCCAACACCTTCATTACCAGCTCTTACATTATCGGTAGGGTCTTACACACCACAATCTTGTTTTAGTGTTAATGATGGACAATTCACATTAAGTGCGGGAGGTGGTAACGGAGCATCTTATGAGTATTCTAAAGATGGTACAACATATCAAGCTAGCGCAACGTTTACTGGATTGGCGGGAACAACATATACAGGCTATGTTAGAAATACAAATAGAACGGGAACAGTTACTTCAGTATCGGTAACATCATTAGCACGTTCAGCACCAAATGCACCTATGACTATTACAAATGCAACTTGTAATGGTGGTAACGGTTCAATTGCGGTTAGTGCTGGTTACGGTGGTTCAGGTTCGGGATACAGTGGATCAACTGATAATTCAACGTATGTCCAAATACCATATACATTTGTTAAAACGGCAGGTTCATATACAATTTATATAAAAGACAGTTCAAACTGTGTACAATCATATAGTCAAACAATAACACAACCAACAGCTGTTACATCAACAATATCATCATATACCGCTCCATCATGTTACAACTTATCTGATGGTTCTGTAACCGCAACTGCAGGTGGAGGTGTATCACCATATACATATTCACTTAATAGTGGAACTTACCAAGCAAGCGCAACATTTAGTAGTTTAGCTAATGGAACATATAGTATTACGGTTAAAGATACTAATGGTTGTACCACAACATCATCAACAAGAACATTTGCAACAACTGCACCAAATGCAACAATAACAGTTACAAATGTAAGTTGTAATGGTGGTGCGGATGGACAAATTGCAGTATCAAATGGTACAGGAGGTGCTCAGGTTGGAGGATATAGTGCTTCAACAGATAACTCAACTTGGTACGCTTTACCAAAAACATACTATAGTTTATCTGCGAGTTCACCAACTATTTACGTTAGAGATAGTAATGGATGTGTACAATCATATCCACAAACTATAACACAACCAACAGCTCAAGTATGTACTATTTCAGTATATTCTTATGATAGTGGTGTGGGTAATGGTTCAATTGCTGTTGTTGTTTCAGGTGGTTCAGGAACTAAAACACTAAAATTGTATGAAGATACGTCAGCACCATATACTGACTACTCAGTAGATAGTTTGATACAAAGTGGCACTTCTGTTGCTAATAATACAACATACTATTTCACAAACGTACCTTGTACTAATAACAAATATTGGGTTCAATGTATTGACGCAAATGGTTGTGTAATACATTCTAGTTCATCTGTTATGGTTTGTGGTTATTTTAATACAGCCGCACAATTTAAAACAGGAAATAATTTATCATGTACCCCAACACCTGATACTCAAATTTTCTTAAGAGGAGGTTCTGATTATACAACTTTTAATGCGAATGGTTATATATCGGCTGGAATGATACTATATACCAATGCTAATGGAACAATTTATCCATATAATACAATTTTTGATAGTGTCGCCTTAACGGTTTTCAACGTATCATCAGGAATAGTAGGAACAGTTAGATCTTTATGTTAAAAATTGTTAAAAATAAGATATTTATAATAAAAGAAATTAAAATTTAAAAAAATGGGACCAGGCAATTCTACAACAAACGTTACTTTACAATTAACAGGGACATCATCCGTTCCAAATAACTTCAATATTGAAATCTTTGCTTGGAATATAACAACAGATTTAGTATCGACAACAGGTAGAACATATGCCTCAACCGTATCAAGAACAACAACATCATCATTAAATGGAGGTACTTTGCTTAATGGTTATGGAATATCGGGTATAACGGGTACCGATAGATATGTTAAATTAACAAGTACAACCACATGCACTAGTGATAGTGGTTTAATAAGTATTGAATCTGCAGCATTATCGGTATATACCCCACCTGTTGTTAGTAATTATTCGGCACCAGGAGCCGAAGATACTTTCGCCACTCAAGGACCAAGTAATTATTTATCATCTGGTGTTCACAATATAGCATCATTTGATTCGTTATCTTATATATCCGCATCAGATTTTACTGTGTCTTATCTTAGTGGAACCACCGTATCTGGAGCCGTATATGTAACAGGAACATATCAATATGGTCCATTTAGTAGTTTAACTGTAGTTCAATCTGGAAAATCATTTAGTGTAAATGGTTCTCCAAACACATCGTTTATAGGTGACGCATCTCTCCACATTTTAGGTAGGGTACAATTAACATACACTCCTTCTGGAAAATCTACCACTTTTGATTATTATTATCGACCATGGACAACTTAAAATAGCTATTTATTTACATTAAATTAATCTTTATATTATCTAAAACCTAATAAAGATATTTATAGGTGTAAATAATTTATATGTCAGATTTATTTGGAAGTATGTCTTTTTATGTTCCGTCTTACCCAATGTCGGGTGAAACTCAATCTGTAGTTATACAAAATTATTTAAATGATTATGAATACACTCCAACAACGGGATATACCACAACAGGGTTTACCTATTTAGGTATTGGAGGTAGTAAGCTATCCGAATTAAAAAAATACGGAGCAACAGGATATACACAAACATTAACAAGTGGTTCTATGGAAGATGGAACAACTTGGACAGGTTATACATTTGGATATACTCATAATACAACCGGTTCAACTACTTTACAATACAGAGATTATTCCGATGGATATACAATGATTACAGGTAATACCACAGGGTTTACCAAGGAGGAAGTTATTAACTATACCCTAACAAGAAATGAACATTTTTTGGGTTTTGTGGAACAACCTACTGTTTATTCGGACGTTTTTGTGGAACGAGGTAAATTGGGAGTTATGGAAAGGAACTTTAGGTTAAGTGAAATTGATAGTATGGGTGAATTGAGTATATATGGAAATGGGTATTTTAAAGTTAGAAAACAATAAGATTTATATTTATTAATAAAAGAAAATGGCAGTAGGATCATATGGTATTGTAAGACCCGCAGATGTATCACCAGCAGACGTAGAGATATTATATCATTACGTTTCAAGTAGAACTGCGAACGTTACACCAACATTAACAAAATTAGATTCCACAGCAATATTAACGCCGGTGTTTCATAATGAAACGACAGGTGGTGTTGCAAATAAAGAAATTTTAGGTGGTTTATATAATCTGAAATTACAATCGGGTCAATTTTCAGAATTAGGAATTTACACATTACATTTACGTCCTAAACAAGTTAGGACAAATATTATGGATTGCGGAGTTTTAGCGTCACTTCCATCAGTTAGAGGTTTAGTCATTGACATTGGTAATGTACCGGTTGACGACCAAGGAAAATTCACACCACAAGGATTAGTTGGATATAGAATTGAATATATTAATAAGACCAATTACCAAAAAGTTCCAAACTTTTATAGATTGGTAACTTCATCTTTTTATTGTGTACCAACTACTGCAAATTTATCAAACTCAACAGATAAGGCGATTAGGTATCAATATACCGATTCCCAATCTAACTTTATATTTTTAACAGTAACACCAAGTTCATCACCTTCAAGTAGACCAAATGTGGTTCCATTTATTGGTGAACCAGGTCAAAGTATTATTTTAACAAATACATTTTTCAATCCAACAACGGTTGAAATTGAAATGGTTGAACATGATGCATCAACATTGGCACACGCGCTTTACGGTGACCAAACTAAGGCAATTGCTCCAGGTATTTACACAATCTACGATAAAGATAAAAATATCTATAAACAATACAATCTTTACGAAATTAAAGACCAATTTAATGATACATTATATGAAGTTCGTGAAGAAAGAACAAGTATAGATGAAACTTTAAATTTAGATAACATAACAGGATAATGGCTAAAGTAAGATATAAAGTTCCAAATGAGGCTGCTAGTGGTGTAGAAACATTTAGTGATAAATTAGTTGGTACACAGATTACTGATGGTACTAGTCAACTGACTAATACAAACTTTGATATCAATAGAGTCATTCCTGAAAAAGATAGTAAGAATTTTAAATCACAACCCTTTTCTAATTTCTTAACATTAAATGATTTAAAAGGAAAATTGAACACTACAACACAAAATGGTAATGTAAAGAAAAAAGAAAAAATTAAATTTAAAGGTGGAATTAACGACGCAGGTAAATCTTTATATGGTTCATTAAAACAAAGATTACAAGTATCAATATCAAACATCATTACAAATTTTCCGGCTGCTATATTAGTTGATAAAGATAGTCCTATTAAAAGTATTCCATATACATTATCTGAAATAACTTATAGTGAAAGTGCAAAGACAACTGAATTTTATATTCAGAAATCAATTTTATTTAATCCATTTGACATTACGCTCATTAAACCATTAAGTAATACTTTACCTACTGTTGATAATACGATTAGAAATTTTTATTCCTCATATACAAAATATGTTTTAGTATATGAGAATGTTACATATGATATTATTTCATACACAGAACCTGACGCGTCAAATTTAATTAAATTAAAAGTTAAAGGAAAACCATTTACAGGTTTAACCATAAATGATAGTGTTTTAATAAGACCAAATAACGGAATCACTGAAGAATTTTTTAGTGGTTTAGATGATTTAGAAACTCTTTTATTAAATCGAGAAAGTAATCCAATATATCAAGCGAGCTTCAAAGTACCTAAAGAAAGTTTAGATGAAACTAAAACTGAAATTGTTAATGTATATGTTAACTGGCCAACAACTAAAGATGGTTGGAATTTACAAATAGTTGGTATCGATTACGCCGATTACATTAGCCAATTAAGTAGTTTAGGTGATGAAATTGACGATTATAAATCTAATTTAATTGTAAGATTTTTAACCGCACCTCAATTATTTGAGTTTGATACTGATGACCAAAAGGCACAATCTATATTTCAATTATACGGTCAATCATTCGATAAAGTAAAAAAATATATAGATAACATTGCTTACATGCGTAATGTAAGTTATGACGGAATAAATAATGTTCCAGATATATTATTAAAAAATCTTTCACAAACATTAGGGTTATCTACCATTAATTTATTTGACGAAAAAACATTAGAAGATACTTTATACTTAAGACAAGATACTGTGTTTGATGGTGTATCAGTAGGTAAAACTTTAGTGGAAGCTGAATATGAATTTTATAGGAGATTATTAGTTAATCTTGCTCACATATATAAATCAAAAGGAACGAGAGCATCTTTAGAATTTTTCTTAAAGTTTATCGGGGCACCAGAACCAATGATTAAAATTAATGAATTTGTTTATAATGTAACGTCATTACCAAGACGTTTGTATGATAACAATAGTAGTCAATCACAACTTGAAACGGATTTATATGATGTAATACAAGGTTCTACAAACCAAATTCAAATTACTGGATACACATTTAGTAGTAGTGAGTATACATATTTAACTGGTTCTGTGGCAAGTACATCAACATTAACAAGAGATGAATACCCAATTGATTCAAACGGACAACCAAGAAAAACAACAAACACTCAAAGTGATATATTTTTTGGAAAAGGTTCTGGTTGGTATGATACCACACTTGAACATAGGTCATCAGATATAATTGATACACATTTATCTAGCGGTTCATTTGTTAATGGTGTGTTCCAATTAACAGGTAGAACTAAGACAATTAAAACAATGTCAAAACCATACACACATGGTGAAGATTATTTTGACACATTTAGAACATTACCTGGATTAGATTATGGATTTGGATTAACATCAAAAATTGACAATACAAAAATTAATGTAAGTAACCAACAACTTATTTTAAATAGAAAAAATATTAATGTTCATTTATCACCAGCACAAACTGTTGATTATGACATCTACCGTCAATCTAGAAATTTAAATCTATCTTTTGGTTCTGCAACACTTTCACCTCAAACAGGTGTAACATTTGCTGAATTTCTTGATAGTGCATTAAATCAATTGATAACAAATTCAAATGTAATAAAATATAAAAATAATTACATTATTTTAGAAGATGTATATCAAGATTATATCACTAATAAATATGGAACAAATTATGGTTATGTTCCATATGACCATATTTCATTAACTGAATTTATAAATAAAATGGGACCTTATTGGGTTCAAGTTATTGAACAGTTTATCCCATCAACTACACAATGGACAGGTGGTAATTTAATAGAGAATAATAAATTTGGTAGGTCAAAATATAAGTATAAAAAACCATGTCAAATATTTGAATTTGTTGATAATGTTTACCCACAACCAACAGGTAATACTTACTCAACACAATTTGAAGAAGAAATTATTAATTTATCTAGTTTTTATGCTGCGGACGATGATTTAAATTATGATGGTTATTTACAATTATATCCTATTTTTGAAATTGACGGTATAACATATAGAGGACCAAGTGACCCTAATAATGTTTATGCGTTAGGTCAAACAACGGGATGTACATATGCATTAGTTAGTGGAACAACTACGGTTCCAAATGTTAGTGTTAGATTATATAAAGGAAATGGTACTAATGCTTTAGAAATACCAATGTCCAATTCTGATATAACACAATTAAAATCATTATGGAAAACTGCAATAATAAATACAGTTAATTATATTAACACAGTTTCGGGACAAACAGGAAATATTTTAGGTAAAGATACCGATTATGGAACATTAATAGGAAATTCAACCATCACCGGACAAACAATACAATCTATTTTGTCTTATGAATTTTTCACTGGAAAAACTGGAGAAGAGTTTGTAAAATTTAAATCGTACAAACATGGTCCACATAGTTGTACTGTGATAAATTCATTTAATTTTATGGTAGGATATGGTACTAGTGCCGTTGACCCAACCCCAACTCCAACCCCAACACCGACTCTTACACCAACAAATACCCCAACTAACACCCCAACTAATACAAATACACCAACTAACACATCAACTAATACACAGACCCCAACTAAAACTCCGACTAACACCCCAACAACAACCAATACACCAACCAATACATCAACACCGACTCCAACTCCAACATCAACAACAGATACTCTACCAATCGGGTCAACACTCATTTACCTATCAAGTGGAACCACAATAGTTAATGCTTGTACTGGTACAACTCAATCGTATTATTATCAAACACCAAATCCACCAACAATCCCAAATTTTAGTTTTGAGGGTGTAAAAATATTTACGGACCCAACATTATTAACACCAGCATTGGGAAGTCCTGGTTTTACTAAATATTATTATTCATCTGATTATAATACATTATATTATGTTAGTGATAGTGAAGGTAGAAAATACGTTAGTAACACACCTTGTCCAACCCCAACCCCAACAACGGGTACTGTAATTAACGCAGTTGTAAGTTTAATTACTGGACAAACTGCATGTGACGGAGGAGATTATGGAGACGCTCCATCGAATGACCCATTAGTAGACCCCAAATTTTTTACCTTTACAATCTATGGAAGTAATATTGTAAATGCAACTGCAATAATTAATATACCGGCTTTTTTACTTGCGGATTTTGTAGATAATCAAGTATTTTATGTAAAAGGAAGGTCTTCTGGCACATTCTATTGGAGAAAATTTATTTTAAGTGGATCACCAAGTCCTACCGCAATTGCTAATTCATCTGGTATCGCGGTATTGTGTGTATAAAAATTAAAGAAAGATATTTATAATATATGAGTTTTTTAAATAGTAACGACGCAGAGTATTTATCGGCAAGAATAACCCAAAAGGGTAGAAATGCAATTGCAAAGGGAGCATTTGATATCAGTTATTTCACAATTGGTGATTCTGAATATAACTATAATATGACAGGAACAACAGGTTATCAATCTGTGTTCGCACCATTAGATAAAGAAACACATGTTAAATATCCATTTCAATATACAAGTGGAACCACAATTTACGGTGTTCCGGTAAATCAAACCACCGAACCCACAACATTGAGAAATCAAATTGGACCCGCTGGTTTTATATCTGATTATTCAGGTACAACAAGTCGTAGTACAATTCAATGTTTACATAAAAAAATAGACATATCATCTTTTAGTGGGACCACATCAATTACCGTTACCGGTATGACAGTAGGAACGACATATAGTGATTGTCAATATATCACGTTAGCACTTAACGAAGCAAAAATATCGGGTAACATATTAACAGGAAAAACGAATAGTTTAACATATAAAATAGTATCTGTTAGTGGGTTAACAACAACAAGTGAAAAATTAACATTAGATAGACCTATACTCAAATTGGGAGGTACTGTGGACATCATTTGTAATAAATGTGAATTAGAAAATCCAATTGAAAATGTAGAAAATACCGACCAACATAATCCATGGACTATGAATATTGTTTGGGGTAAAAAACCAATCGGTATTCCAGATAGTGCACCATATAGAAATTTATCAGGTTATACTAGTAACAAATATATAGGAGTAAAGGAATTTTTAGGATATGGAAGTACAGGGCAATCTTTTACTGATTTTACCGGAGGAACAATTACAGGTACGTCATTTGTAAATTCTTTTGGTGATATTATTGAACATACATCGGAAGAACAAAGAGCAATCGCAATTGTACATTTCTCCGAAATTGGTGATTTATCAAATGACCCAGATAGGTTCTTTAAATATGACGATTATATCGGTACCGAAACTAACGATAGAACATACTTCCAAGTTTATTTACCATTCTTACTTTACCATAGAAATACAGGTTCAACCGTAGGTGCAATTTTTAATATGGGAAGTGACGTTAAATTTATAGTTTCAACATTAAATAATAATTCACAAATTGAATATCGTGATTTGTTAGATGAGATGGGTAATAAAGTAGGTAAAGTATTTGTTAATAATAAAACTATAGTATTTGATGATGAAGAAATTGTTGCGGCATTAGATTATAAATCTAATAGACATCACACATTACCAGCACCAAAATTAGGATTAACGTCACCAACAGGTAACACCCATATGTTATCAGGAACAGGAACAACAATGTGGATGACTTACGGATTTGGTGGGTCAAATACAACAACAATACCACTTAGATCATTACCATGTAATTATGTTTCAAAAATAAACGGAACTAATGATACATCAAATGTCACATTTAAATTTGGTAATGAATTTTCAAATTTAAAAATAAATAGTGACTTGACAAATGGATTTTTAGCAAATGAGTTTTTTGCTTTAGTACAAACAGGTATAACAACAGGAACACCCATCAATAGTGAATGGAAAAAAATTAATTTAACATCTACAGATTTACAAACTTCAACATATATTGACCCAACAAAATTAACAGGAGTAACATTTACGATTACAAAAGAGATGTACGATGGTGGAAGTACATTTAATTTAACTGAAGACCCACATATGATTGGTAAAGTTAATTTTACAGATACTACAGCTCCACATTTTGGTGATGAACAACCATTCCCTGGAAGTATTAAATTAGTACGAGCCTCAGATATTGAAGAAATGAATTTCTTGGTTAATCTACCAACAGGTAAATTTACAACATCACAAAACCCAACATATACAAGTGGAGACCCTATAATCACTGAAGTTGCGTTACTTAATAACAATAAAGAAGTGATGGTTAAAGCAAAAACAAGTAAACCAATCAAAAGAACTGGAACTCAAGTATTTGCGGTTAAATTGGATTTCTAAAGATTTACATTTATTTTAATTTACATTATATTAGAATTATGAATGATAATTTAATAAAATTAAAAAATAAACCAAAAATTTTAGGACTTGATATTAGCACAAAAGTTATCGGGTTTGCTTTGTTTGATATTTCAGGTTCTAAACTATTAGAACTAACACATTTTTCCCCAAAAATAAAACCACAACCTGAAGATAAGTTGGAAGAACTTATGATGAAAGCTAATGCTTTTCAAAAACATTTGGAGAGTTATAAGAATATGGGTATTACTCGTGTCATCATTGAGGAACCTTTGTTAAATTCAAATAACGTTTATACAGTAGGGACATTATTGAGATACAATACAATGATATGTAAATTGATTTATGATATTTTTGAGATTGTCCCAACATTCATTTCAACGTATAACGCAAGAAAATATGCATTTCCTGATTTGGTAGGACCAAATGATAAAGGACGTAATGTATTATTTGGTGGTTATCCAAAAGACATAGATAAGAAACAAGTTATTTGGGATCATGTTAATGATGTGTGTCCCGATGTTCAATGGTTGTATGATAAGAATGGTAAATTGAAAAAAGAAAATTTTGATATGAGCGATGCAGCAACCGCAGTTATTGGTCACTTCAATATGATAAAACAATTGGATAAATAATATTTGGCAACTTATATTTTATATTACGATTTATCAATGATATATTTAATAATAGGACGGGACAAGGGTTAAAAGCCTTGTTTGGTTGGTAGGAGGTCAGCGGTGGTGTGCTGGCCTCCATTTTTTTTTATAAGATTTTTTTGTTATAATATACAACATGAACACCCAAGAAGTAGATTATTCCGCAGTATTTGAAATTTTGGAAGACATATTTGGTGACTATAAGAATCATAATGATTATAGATACCAAGTGTCTTTTGATTGTCCTGTGTGTTCTCATGAAATAAAAGGATTAGAAAAAGGTGATGGTAAGGGCAATTTGGAAATCAATTACAAATACGGTGTTTATAAGTGTTGGGTATGTGCCGAATCTCACGAAACACACGGTTCAATATATAAGTTAATTAAGAAGTTCGGTAACCCTAAACAACTTAAAAAATATATTCTTTTAAAACCAGAAGAAGATGAGGATGGGAATAAAAAAGAATATAAACCAGTTAAATTACCAAAAGAATTTATTTCATTTAAAGACGCAAGTTTTGGAATGAAATTAACACCAGGATATAAGCAGGCACTCAATTACATCAAAAAAAGAAATATAACAGATTTGATGTTACAACTTTATAATATTGGATTTTGTGCTACAGGACCTTATGAAAATAGAATTATCATTCCTTCATATGATGAAAACAGAAGATTGAATTATTTTATTGCTCGTTCCTTTTTAAATAAAACGAAGAGAAAATATATGAACCCCGTGGTACAAAAGGAAATCATTATTTTCAATGAAAGTTTAATTAATTGGGACGAACCTGTTTATATAGTTGAAGGTGCGTTCGATAGTATTTTCATTCCAAATGCAATCCCAATGTTAGGAAAGTTTATGGGTGAACATTTATTTAAAAAACTATATGATAATGCAAAAAAAATTATTATAGTACTTGACCCTGACGCCTATAATGACCAAGAGAGATTATATCATAGATTAAATTGTGGAAAACTGATGGGGAAAGTGTGGAGTATTAAATTAGAGGGAGACAAAGATATTGCTGATTTACAAGGAAACTTAAGTGAATATAAAATGAAACAAATAGAGTAACATGAATTTAAAAGACATCTCATTAGAGATAAACGATTTATTAGAAAAGAGAAGACAAGAATTAGAATTAACATTCATAGAAGAAGAACACATTTACTATATGAAAGATATTGATGGTGAAATTAAAAAGAACTTTCCATCCGTATCTAAAGTAGTTAAGAAATTTCACAAACCATTTGATGCTGATGGTATGGCACTTAAAATGGCAAAAGGAGACCCTGAAGGACAATCACAATTACTTGCCGAATGGAAAGAGGCTGGCGACTTATCAACCAATATGGGAAGTAGAGTTCACTTTGAATTGGAGAAAGATTTAATTGGTCGTTTTGGCAATTACAAAGAAGTTAGACAACCAATATTTGAAATTAATGAGGAACAACAACGCAAAAGTGATGCAATGATTAAAGCGGGAAAAGATTTTCTTAATTTAATGTTAGAACGAGGAGGGGTATTATTAGATACTGAGATTGTATTAGGAGACCCAACAGAACAATACACGGGTCAACCCGATAAGTGTTGGTTGATGCAAAATAAAACAAAAGATGATTTTGGATTTGTAATAACAGATTGGAAAAGTAATAAGCCAAAGAACTTTGAGGTACATCACTACACTGGTAGATTATATCCACCATTTAATAATTTTCATGATAATGCCTTAGGTCATTATTATTTACAATTACCATTATATGGTCGATTGTTGCGTAAGATGTTAGAAGGAACAAAATATTCCGATACTAAATTATTAGGTGGAGTTATAGTTCTTTTAAAAGAAGACGGAACATTTACCGAATATAAAGTTCCACCACAAATAACAAATGCAATCCTTACAATGGATTTATCAAAATATATTTCAAGATGGTCAAAAAAATAATACACATTGCCGACTTACATATTCGTACAATTCAAATGCATGATTTGTATAGAGAACAATTTGAAACATTAATTGATGAGATACGAGAACATAATATTGTGTGGCATCAAGAAGGTATTGAATATGAAGAAATTCGTATCGTTGTTGCAGGGGACCTGGCACATCAGAAAATAAATATTTCTAATGAACAGTTATTATTAACAAGTTGGTTTTTAAAAGAGTTATCCAAATACGGTAAAGTTGTTATCATACCGGGTAATCACGATTTCTTAGAGAATAACACACAACGATTAGATAGTATAACACCAGTGGTTCAATTATTAGACGACCCAACTATTGTTTACTATAAAGATAGTGGTGATTATATTGATGAAAATATTCAATGGGTTGTTTATTCATTATATCAACATAACGCACGTCCTGAATTTACAAAAGACGAAACTAAATTAACTATTGGATTATTTCACGGACCTATTATGGGATTATCGACTGACTTGGGATACGAATTTGAAGATGCATATGATAGGTTAAACTTTGTTGATCTGGATTTATTGTTATGTGGTGACATTCATAAGAGACAACAATTCACATTACCAAACGGAGGTCATGCAATCATGGTCGGTAGCCTCATTCAACAAAACTTTGGTGAGACAGTTAAACATCACGGATATGGTATTTATGATGTGGAAACAAATGAATATACATTTCATGATTTGGACAACGAACAACCGTTTCTTCATTTCTCAATAAACGATATAAAAGACATTGAAGATGGAAAAGAAACACACGTTAATCTTGGATAAGGAGTTCACGCAATTTTGTGAATTAAATAATATAACAGATATTGATAAACAAGCACAAGAAACCTTCAATAGGGGGTTCTCTTTGTTAAAATATGGTGAGATACCGAATGGTAATAAAATTAGAGAAATTATTGAAGTACCCAAAGAGACAATCAAAGAAGTTATTGTTGAAAAGATAGTAGAACGTATTGTTGAGGTTCCCGTTGAAGTCATTAGGGAAGTAATTAAAGAAATAACAATAGAGGTACCTGTGGAGGTCATTAAAGAGGTCGTTGTTGAAAAGAAAGGTAAGAGTAAGACTGTAACTAAAGAGGTGATTAAAGAGGTTCCAGTTGAGAAAATTATTGAAGTTATTAGGGAGGTTATTAACAATGATGAGATAGATAGGTTAATGAAAGAGAATGAAAAACTTAAGACAGATTTAAATAATATTACAAATTCACTATCCAAATTAGGGAAGGGTAAATTAATGAAGAATAGTGATATGAGTTCACTTTACGACGAATAATTTCCGGCAACTTACTTTTTTTTACGGAATGTTTTCTCTATATTTTAAATATTAAATTAATGATTATGATGAACTTAATTATGTGGTTGTTTATTTCCTATGGAATTTCAAATATTATGGTGTTTGGTAGCATATTCAACACACCAAGAGAATGGATTACAAGAAAATCAGAATGGTTTGGAAAACTGGTGAATTGTATGATGTGCCTACCTTTTTATGTGGGCGTTCTAATGTCATTAGTACTTGGTGGTTTGACAAATAAATTTTTTCCATGCCCTTGGTATGTATGTTTATTTTTTGATGCTGTATTAACCAGTGGTTTAGTCTATTCATTTAACGTATTAGTTGAAAAAATGGAAAAATAAATAAAATGAGCATAGAAAAAACAATAATATATAGTGAAGAAAATCCAAAATCAGAAGATTTAAAAAAAATATTCAATCATTTTGGTTTAACATATGATGAAAATATGATTATTAGGAAAACAGTTAAATCTAAAAATAATAGTTCTTTTGTTGACCTTTTAATAGATAAAAATGGAGAAATATTTCTTTGTGAAATAACACAAACAAATGAAAAATCAAGCAGAAATGGAAATTACCAACGACCACAAAAGTTTGTTCAATCAAATCATTATTATCCTAATTCAAAAAAAATGATTTATGTTAAAGGGGGATACATTGTTAAAACTGATTCATCAAAAATTGCGGCATCATTATATTATTTAAATAACATAACATGTAATTATATTGAAGATAGTGAGGAATTCCCAACAACATTGAAAGATTTAATTGAATTACAAAATTCAATAAGTGGACCGAGTCACAACACATCAATAAAATTAAATTTAATTGATGGTATATTAAACATACAAATAAGGTTAGAAAAAAATTATAAATTAGCATCTGATCCGAATGTTGGTTATTTAAGTAGCATTGCGACAATACCAAATAGTGGAATAAAAGAAGTAATTATAACAAAACATGGATTAGATAAAAATATTGTTAAAAACCACAAAGGAAAATTATATAAAAATTTACAGTTAATGGGTATTAAGACAACTTTTGTTTTTGACGATGAAAATATTACTTGGGAAGTCGAACCAAATTTTAAAATGAAAGATGAATATTATGTTGAAATTATTGATGGAGAGAAAGTTGCAATGATTAATTTCGAAAACGATTTTTTAAAAGATAAAAAACATATCGATATTTTATTTAAAAATTATGCGGGATGTGAAAGAGAAAAGTTTATTGATTTTAATGGAAATGAACATACAGTTCCTAAAAAAGTACAAATACCTGATCAAGTTTTATATAATAAAAATAAAAATATTATACTATTTATTGAAGCGGAAAATATTGGAAACACTCAAAATGGATTAAGACAATTAAACACATTTGATGAGTTTGAAAATTGGGTTAGAAACATATTAAAATTTGATAATAAAATTATTAGAGGAGTTATTACTGACTACTATAATGTAAATTGTTGTAATGAAAATTATTTAGGTAATTATCTCAATAAAAATGAATTTAAATTAAATGAAATCTTATATTAGAAACGTAGACATGAGAGAAGGTATTAAAGAAATACCGGATAAATCAATTCAATTAATATTGGCAGATTTACCATATGGACAAACAGAAATAGAATGGGATATAAAAATTGATATGAATGACTTATGGAATGAATGGTGGAGAATATTAAAAGATAATGGAGTAATTGTGTTATATGGGGTACAACCATTTACATCTTATTTAGTTCAGTCACAAATTAATTTTTTTAAATATAGTTTGGTTTGGAAAAAAAGTAGGGTTGGTGGATTTGCACAAGCACCATATAGAGTTTTAAATCAACATGAAGATTTATTAGTATTCTCAAAAGCGGGAATGACAAAAAATTCAAGGAATAGAATTCTTTATAATCCACAAGGAGTTGTTGAGATTAATAAAACAATGAAAGGTAAGACTGAAAATGGACTTAGAAAAGGTAGAAAGGCCCAAAGTGATTATGTACAAAAATATACAAATTATCCTACATCGATACTTGAATATTCTAGTGATGGAAAACCCATTCATCCAACACAAAAACCAATAGATTTAAATGAATTTTTAATAAAATCATATACAAATGAAGAGGATTTTATTTTTGATCCTTGTTATGGTTCAGGGTCTGCGATAATTGCGGCTAAAAATATTAATAGGAAGTATATTGGATTTGAGTTAAATAACGAATATTATGAAAAAACAAAAAACATTATAAATGGAGAACATAACGTTATATAACGGTGATTTTTTAAATGAGATTAATAAAATAGAAGATGAATCGATTGATTTAATTTTAACTGATATTCCCTATAATATAAGTCAGAAAAATAATTTAGGTGGATTTGATAAAAAAAATAATAGAAATCGTATTGGGTTAGATTTTGGGGAATGGGACTACAATTTTAAAGTTAAAAATTTAAATATTTTACAACAAAAATTAAAAAAGGGAGGATCTATTGTTATTTTTAGTGCGTTTGAACAATTAAGTGAAATTATAAATACATTTAGTGAATTAGATTTAAAAGATAAATTAATATGGGAAAAAACAAATCCATTTGTTAGAAATAGAGATAGAAGGTACATATCTAATATTGAATTTTGTTCTTGGTTTATTAAAAAAGGAAAATGGATTTATAATAGACAACATCAAACATATGAATCATCGGTATTAAAATATCCATCGGAAAGTGGAGGAGGATTTGTAAGATATCATCCAACACAAAAAAATCTTAAAATGATTGAATATCTTTTAAAAATTCATAGTAATGAAAAATCGTTAATTCTTGATCCATTTATGGGAGGAGGAACTGTAGGTGTTGCTTGTAAAAAATTAAAAAGAAATTTTATAGGTATTGAAATTAGTGAAGAATATTATAATAAAGCGAAGATTAGAATTGAAAATATTAATGAGTAATCCTTTTATAAAAGTAACGTGGGAAGATGTTCCTGAAAATTTTACCCCTGAGAAAATCAGAAGGGTGAAATCTTATTTTGAGAAAAAGTATAGTGCGAAGACTGTTCAGGTAATTACTAAAACTTTAATTAACGTAAATCAAACACGATTAGAATCGTTAGAAGCGTCAGATAATATCTTAGATCATCAATATCAAAAAAAACTAATGAAAGATTTCATTAACGATAATGAAATTGATATTAAATGGGAATTGGTTGATAGGTTAGATAATAAAGTTAACGTTCATATAGATAAATTAAATGAAAACAAAGTTAGATATAATAAATGGTATATTAGGAAAGTGGAGTTTTCTAATTTTCTATCATTCGGAGATAATAACGTTATTGATTTTACTGGCTTGGACGGTATTACGGTAATTGAATCCACACCAAAGAACTTCGGTGGTAAATCCACATCTTCAGTTGACCTTTTAATGTTCTTATTTTTCAACACAACAACAAAGACAAAAACTAACGGTGAGATTTTCAATAGATTTACTGATAAGAATGATGTAAGTGTTCGTGGTGAAATTACCATTGATGGTGATGATTATGTAATTGAAAGAAAGACATCTCGTAAGATGGGTAAATCTGGTGAGTACACCGTTAAGAATGAATTGGAATTTTATAAAAAAACTGAAGATGGTGAAATTGTAAATTTATCGGGCGAACAAAGAAGAGAAACTGAAGCGTTTATATCTTCAGCAATTGGAACCGAAGAAGATTTCTTATCAACCATATTAACAACTGGTTATAATTTAGAAGAACTAATTGAATCCAAACCAACCGCTCGTGGACAAATTTTAACAAAGTTCATGGGTTTAGAAAATTTAAAAATTAAAGAAGAGCTTGCAAAAGAAATATATAATGATTGGAGTAAGAAATTAGTATCCAACACATATAACAAAGTTAGTTTAGAATCTGATAACGAAACGTACAAAGAAAGTATTACCAATTCGGAAAGTGAGATTGTAAAATTAACAAAAGAATTAGGTAAGTATGAAAAGGATTTAGACAAGTTAGAAAAGAAAAGAGATGATGTATTCTTAAAAAGAAATAATGATGTTGATAAAGAATTACTGAATACAAATCCCACTTTATTACAAAGAGAAGTTGATGAATTAACAAAACAAAAAAATGTAAGTCAAACAAACGCTGACGGAATTAGTGTTGTTGAACCATCTCAATTCTACGATGAAGATCAACACAAAGAATTAAAAGGTGAAATGGCAAATCTCCAAGGAATTGATGTTGTATCCAAATATGAAAAAACTCAAAGAGAAAAATTGATTAAACAATTTGAAGAAGGAACAGTTTGTCCTACTTGTAATCGTGCGTTAGATGAGGTTGACCACAGGGATGAAATTGAAAAGATTAAAAAAGAAATTGAAGATATCATTAAGGAGATGGAATTAAATCAAAATCAATTTGATTTATTAAAAGAACAATCTGAAGGGTTTGATAAATTAAAAACCGAATTTGAATCTTACGAAAGAAACAAACTTCGTAAGGAAAGATATCAATTAGAGATTGAACAAAAACAATTGGAAATTGACGGTAAACAAAAAAGATTAGATAATTACGAAAGTAATAAAAAGAAACTTGAGGATAATCAAAAGATTGATGCGGAAGTTATTGCACTTAAAACTAAAATAGAAACCGCAAACGGAGATATTAGACAGACAAACACTAACATTGAAAAACATACCAACAATATTTCAAACATGAACGGTAAGGTTGGTATCAATGAGGAGTTAATTAAAAAGATTACTGCGGAGGAAGAATTGTCAGCTGTGTTTAAGATTTATTTAACTGTGTACGGTAAGAATGGTATATCTAAAATCATTCTTAAAAATATGATTCCATTAATCAATCAGGAGTTATATCGTTTGTTGGTTGATAGTTGTCACTTCATTTTAGAGATGAATATAAACGATAAGAACGAGGTTGAATTTATAATGATAGATACTGAGACCCGAATTGTTAAACCTCTTAATGCGGGTTCTGGTTACGAAAGAACTATATCCTCATTAGCACTTCGTAGTGTGTTAACCAAGATATCCTCATTACCTAAACCTAACATTGTAGTTATGGATGAAGTGTTCGGTAAAATAGCCGATGAGAACTTGGAAATGGTGGGAGAATTCTTCAAAAAGATAAAAAACTATTTTGACCATATATTAGTCATATCACATAATTCTTTAATACGTAATTGGTCGGATAATATCATTATGATTAAAAAAGAGGAGAATGTTTCATCAATAGATTTTATCACAACAAAAATTTCTTAGTTTCAAATATCTTAATTATATTTGTCCTATAAACTAAATTTACATTTATGACACCAAAAGATTACCAACAATTTGGGATTTACGCTAAAGACAAAGGGATTAGCTCCTTAGGTTTACATTACCACACACAAAAGATTGAAGACAGTTTAACTCCCTATATTTTGGAGGAAAGACAAATGAACGTTACAATAATGGATGTTTTTTCCAGGCTCATGATGGAAAGAATTATTTGGGTTGCGGGTGGTGTTGATGATCATATGTCTACTATCTGCCAAGCACAATTAATGTTTTTAGATAGTTTAGACCATAACGACATTACCATGCACATCGACAGTCCAGGTGGATCTGTTAAATCAGGTTTATCTATTGTTGATGTTATGGATTACATAACATCAGACATAAGAACCATCAATACGGGTATGGCAGCTTCGATGGGATCGGTCCTATTGGGTGCGGGTACTAAGGGTAAAAGAGGGTCATTAAGATTCTCTCAAACTATGTTACACCAATCATCAGGAGGTGCAGTTGGAAACATCCAAGACGCTGAAATCAGTATGGTTGAGTGGAGAAAGGTGAATGAAATTCTGTTCACATTATTAGGTGAATATTGTGGAAAAACTGCGGAACAAGTTAAAAACGACGCAACAAGGGATTTGTGGTTAAATGCTGAGGACGCCCTATCTTATGGAATTATTGATGAAATAGTCAAAAAGAAGAAAAAGTAAGTAAAGGGGGATAAAACCCCCTTTCTTCATATTTATAATAAAACGTAGATATGAAGATTATAAAGAACATCATATTAGTCATTCTCATCGTTGGAGTTGCGTACAACCTATTTACCAATAATGGTATTAAAACGGATGTTGCGATGTATAACCACAAAATTGACTCAATCCAAAAAGAAGTTGATTCTATTGAAAATGAGAATAAAATTCTAAACCAACACATATCCCAAGTTGATAATGAAATCACTAAAGTTGAGGGTAATGTTACTAATGTTTATAAAAATATAACTGAAATTAAAAATCAAACACATGAAAAAGTTAGCGTTGTTAACGATTATACTATTCACGACCTTATTAAGTTTTTCTCAGACCGTTACGAAAACGGACTCGATAGTACCCTTAAAAGTACCGATAGCAAAGTTAGTCATTAAGGATTTAATAACTGGAGACGGAGCTAAATCTGAATTGGTGGAAGCCAATAAAGTAATCGGATTAAAAGACCAACAAATTGGTTTATTAAATCAAAAGGATAGTTTAAAAGATTCTAAAATTAATAATCTCGAAGTTATTATCACCAAGAAAGACCAACAATTTGATTTGGAAAGACAAAAATCTGAAAGTTTATTAAAGGAATTAAAAATTCAAAAAGTTAAAACATTTTTCTATAAAATGGGCTCAGGAGTGGCCATAATTGCAACCTTACTTTACTTAACTAAATGATAAAGAATTTAATTATTTGTTTATTGGTGATACTATGTATATTGGAATTTATTAACCCAAAAGGAATATTACCAAATAGAATTAAAACCATAATTCAAGTTGATTCGGTACCATACGAAGTTCACGATACGGTAGAAATAGAAGTCCCCGTAGAAGTTCAAGTACCATATGAAGTTAAAGTACCATACGCGGTTCACGATACAGTACCAGTGGATAAACCAATCGACACGACTGCATTGTTAAACGCAATTGGTATGAAAATTTTTAAGAAAGATATTCTTAAATTACCAAACAATATTGGAACGGTTACTTTATTTGATACAATATCTAATAGTAGAATAGTTGGACGTTCATTTAAAAGTGATGTTAAACAAAAAATTGTTAGAGACACGACATATACACCAATACCAAGACAAAATGAAATGTATTTTGGTATCGATGCAAAATTTGACAAACCAAATGTTATTAATATAATTGGAATTGGAGTTTTATTCAAAAACAAAGACGACCGACATATGTATAAATTAGGTATTGGGGTTACGAATAGAGTTGACGATGAAGGTACTAACGGAAAATTGGTTCCATTTATTGGTGGAGGTGTTTATTGGAAAGTTAAACTTAAAAAATAATCCATAGATGAATACATACGTATTATTTATTTTTGGTATGTTTGATGATCATGAAGATGTTGAGTATTTTTGTACCGACGTTATAGGTGAAAGTAAGGTCATCACATCAATTAGATTCATTATTGAAAATTCAGAAAACATAATAGTAATATTTGATTCTGAAATGGACCCAACAGAGGTTGACCGAGAATTATACACAATGTTAATTGATGAACATATTAAATTTTATTTTATATTCCAAAGAGAAAATATGGTCACGGCACACTTACCCCAGCAAATTAAAGATTTAATTTTTACCCCAACTATTGATAATACGATAATTAGGGTAGATTATGAGAAAAACAAAAAAAGGGAAACTTTAGATTTAGACAGATTACTTGAAAAAATAGAAGAATCTGGAATTGAGAGCCTTACAATAGAAGAAAAAAACTTCCTTGACAATTTTGAAAATTAAGATATATTTCGTATCTTAGTACTATCCATCCATTTAAACTTACACCACATGAAAAAATCCATTTTAGTTAATCCAGACGAGATTCAATTGTATATCAAAGATTTACGAAAAATCCCTGTGATATCACATCAAAGACAGGAAGAAATTTTCGAGATGTTAAATAACAAAAAAACAGATAAAGAAACTAAAACAAAACTTTATAATGAATTGGTTGTTGGTAATTTAAGATTTGTGATATCAGTAGCGAAGATGTTTCAAAATCAGGGGATGGATTTATTAGATATTATTTCAGAAGGTAATATTGGTTTAATAAAGGCCGCAGAAAGATTTGACCCAACAACAGGATTGAAATTTATTTCATACGCCGTTTGGTGGGTTAGACAATCGATAATGGCATCCTTAAACGAAAACTGTAGAACAATTCGAATACCTTCAAATTTGGTACAAGATGCTCAAAAACAAAAGAAAGTTGAAATAAGTGAAGAAGATAATTTTTTTATAAATAATGTCGAAGATGAAACACCAATTGGAGTTAACCTTCCATACTGTATTGGTTTATATAAAGAAATTAACGAAGACGGTGACCAATTAATTGATGTTATACCCAACAGAGAAGCTGAAAGTCCCGATGCAATTCTTAATTCACCTGAAGAAATAAAGAAAAAGGTTTCCGCGATGTTAAGTGTGTTGGATGATAGAGAAAAGATAATTATTGAAAGATATTATGGTTTAACGGGTATAGAATCGAACTTAGAGGACTTAGGTGAGGAGTTTGGTTGTACCAAAGAACGTATAAGACAATTACGTGATAAGGCCATTAAGAAACTAAGAAACGAGAGTTTTGGTCTATTAAACTATTTATAGGACATGGATAAATGGTTAAAATACTTAGTCGGTATATCTGCAATCGTTATCGCAGGTTGTGCGGCATATTTCTCAATAACAGGTTTAGGTATATTGTTTGCTGGTGCTTCAGTATCTGTAATGGTAATGGCAGGTTCGTTGGAGTATGCAAAATTAGTTACCGCAACATACTTAAAACAAAAATGGAATACAATAAAAGGTTTCAATAAATGGTATTTAACTGGGGCAGTTATTATTTTAATGGCAATTACATCTGCAGGTATCTTTGGTTACTTATCAAACGCGTTTCAACAACAAAATATTAAATTAGACCAAGTTGCCAGAGAAATTCAAGTTTGGCAAAATAAAATTGAATATGGTAACCAACAAATTACGACATTACAAAATCAATCAAAAGATTTAACATCAACTCAAAATACTTTAATTACGAAAGGTAATGTTAATAATAGATTGTTAAAATCAGTTGATAATAGAGATAGACAATCTACATCAATATCTAAAAAAATTAACATACTTCAAGATTCTATTGTTGCATACAACGGACACATTAATGATATTAAAAATAATAACATTGCTATTGAAAGAGAAGTTGGTGGTTTTAGATTTGTTGCGGAGGCTTTTGGAATGACATTAAATAATGTTGTTAAATTTTTTATATTTTTAATTGTAATAGTATTTGATCCATTAGCAATTGCATTAGTAATTGCATTTAATCAATTGGTAATGACTAAAAAAGAAGATGAGGAAACACTACCATCTAATCCCGAAGATTTAAAAAATTTCGTTGACGAAACTGCGAGATTACATTTAACAGAAAATGATTTAAAGAAATTAGAAGAGACGTTATTAAACCCACCACAACCAAATGAAAAATTAAAAGATGCCGCACAAAGATATTCAGATGAAGTAAAAGAAAAGTATAAAGATGTTAGTGTTGATTTTTCTGATGAATACAAAAGACGAGGGGATTTGTTGGCGGAAATAATGAAGAACGACCAAGAGTTGGGACTATATGATGAACCATTTGACAATCCAATGATTAAGGACGACGATATTTCAAATTGGGACGTTACACTAATGGACGGTTTAGAAGATGAAGAAAATATTTCTCAAGAAGAACCGACCATTGAGGAAGAAGAACGAAATTTTTTTACTACAGAATCTAAAATGGAGAATATTTTTCAAAATGATTTAGATATTCTTGAAGAAAAACATGGTGTAACATCTATTGATGGATTCACACCCATTGATGAATATGTAACCACAGTTGATGATTTTGATGTTTTAATTTCTGAAGATAATGAGAGAATGGATATAATTGGTCAGAATGGTAATGAAGGATTACATTACGATAACGAAGAAGATACATCATCAGAAAAAAATGATGAAAAAAAAAATTAGTAGAACCCCAAGATCAAATATCCAAAGAAAAACCCCTAACGTTAGAATCTCAAGATTCTGATAATTTATATTGGGAAAAAGATGATGTAAATCCAAATCAAATACTATATGATTTGGAAAATAATAAGGTTATAATATCAGACGAGGATATAACACTTAACTCACCACTAACTGATTTAGGACCTAAATTCATTACGAAAAATGTTAGTAATACACGATATAGAAACAATAGATTATAATAATTTAATTATTAATAAACGAAAATCTAAAAAAACTCAAATATTCTTGTACGACACACAAAGAAGATTTGATGACTTTGTTAATAAAATTGAACATCGTAATAATGGTAAGTTTGAGGATATCCCACATTTTATAGTTACAAAATTAGGTAGTGTGTATCAATTGTTTGATACCAACTATAGTTCCAATACATTTAATGACCCACAGAACGACAAGAAGATGATTAAAATAGCGATTGAGAACTTGGGTTGGTTGAACAAGAATAGCATCACTGGCGTCCTTAATAATTGGATTGGCGACCCATACAGGTCAGAACCTCATATACGAAATTGGAGAAACTATTATTTTTGGGATAGGTACACTGAAACCCAAATGAATTCACTATCTGAACTATGTGATAACCTATGCGATAAACACGAAATACTAAAACAAACCGTACCGTCCCATGGATATTTGGAAAACATATCTAATTTCAAGGGAATTGTATGTAAATCCAACTTTTCAAGTATTTATACAGATATAAACCCTTCTTTTAATTTTGGGGGTCTTTTTTAATTATGCAAATGAAAATGAAAACAGATTATGATGTAACCAAGAATATGTTAAAGACCATTAGGACTATAACAGAATCTAAATTATCAAAACAATCGATTAATGAGGTGGTTGAGTTTGAATCTACATTATCTGATAATGCCGACCAAGAACAAAAAAATGATATCACAGTTATAAATAATGTTGATGTTAAGTTACTATCTACAGATCAAGCTGACATGACATTGAATGATACACAAAAAACCACAATTTCAGGTTTAATTGATAACTTCAAACAACAAGTTTCACAAATTGCGGAATTTGATCCAGGAATGACAATTAACCAAGACCAAATCAGATTGGATGGTTATTTACCTGACGAAGATATTCATTTTGTTTTTATTGCTGGAACCGAAAGTGGTGTTTATATTAATGCTGATATGTTGAAACTTGAACAAAATGTGGCAACAGCATTAGAAAAATTGGCAAAATTTGATGAAACATTTAAAACTTCAATTGAACCATTAATAAATCAAAGAGATAATAACATATAATGGCACTAACAGACCAAGATAAAAAAGAAATAGAAAGAATCACCAAAAGGGAGATTAAGGATTTTATGGACACAACCCAAGCTACAAGAATTGTTGTTAAAATGATTCAAGATGAGTTGGGAACCAAAAAAATTGACGATAAAATCGTTGACCTTTCAACTAAAGTGGTTGTTGAACTTTTCAAGACCTTATGGCAGAGAAAGGGATTTTGGGAAAGTGCATTAAAAAGTGTAAGATAATGAAGTACCTTAAACCAAATATTGACCATGAGTGGATGGAAGCACTTCGTTACCGTGAATTTGAAAAAATAGGTAAAGATGGTTGGAAAGATATTGCGTCAAACAACTACGATATTATCAATTACAATAAGATTAAAGATGTGTTACACAATGTTGATTTAGATTTTGATACATTAGAAGACGAAAAGAAGAAAAGATTTAATAAAGCATTTGAGAAAGGTGAAGTAGAAATACCGATGGTAGTTAAGTTTAGTGATGACAGATATGACCTTTTAGGTGGTAATACAAGGTTATCGGGTTTAATAGAGAAAGGGATAAACCCAAAATTGTGGGTTGTGGATATGACAAAAAATAAAGAAGAGGTTAAAGAAACTGATTGTGGTTCTTCTGGTTCATTTGAAGGACCCGCATTTGGTAAATCTAACGTGGTTAAAAGACCTATCTCAAGTATACCTAACCTAAACCTTAGTGAAGAGGAAGAACTTAAAGAAGTGACAGCTGGCGATGCGGGACAATTTGATGTACCTGCATTTGGTAAAACAACTAAAGGTGGACGTAGAAACCCATTAAAAATAGACGGACCTAAAAGTATCTACAAAGGTAGAGCGGTAACAGATAAGAACTTTCCTAAATGGGGAGGTCCTGATAGTGTTTTTGTAAAGGTAAAAGAAAAGTGTAAGAAATTCCCATATTGTAATCAAGGTAACACTGGTGCAATTGAATTTGTACATGAAGATGAGGAATTACAAGAATCTATTAAGGAAATATCAAAAAAATACGGAATTTCACATAAAGATGTGGAAAATATCGTATTAAATGAAATTAACAAGATATTTATTTAATTATGAAAGTAAGCGAATTAACAACAATTATTGAAAATATTGTTTCTAACGAAATTAGAAAGACAATTATGGAAGAAAATAATGGTAAGAAAGAAGTTTATCACATAAAATGTGAAGGTATACCTTTAGCAACATTTGAATCTGAAGAAGAAGCAAATGACGCATTACCTGATTATAAAGCTAAACATAAAGATGGTGAACTAATCATTGAAAAAGGAGTTTATGAAAATCATGATGATATGATGGATAAACTTGATGAAATGAACGACCAATTAGAAGAAACAGACAATATGGAAAATACACAACCAATGGAAGGAAATGAGTTCAGTGGAGCTCTTAAAGCGGCAAAAGATGCTGGTGAAAAAACTTTCTCAGTAGATGGTAAAGAATATGATGTTGAGGAATGTTGGTCTAAACAAATGGAAGAAGAATTAGTTGGTGGACAAAAGAAATTAGATAAAAACCACAATGGTAAAATTGACGGACAAGATTTTAAAATCATGAAAGGTCAAGACTCATCAGATGAAGAAGAGTGCGATGAGTGTGGTGGTAGTTATATGGAAGAAGAAAACAGTGATGTTTTTGAAAACATGTTAAGAGGTAAAAGAAAACATAAGTACACCGAAAAAGATGAAACATGTTCTAAATGTGGTAAGGAAGTTTGTGAGTGTGGTAATGGTTATATGGAAGAAGAGGAAGTTTCTGAAGAAAAGAAATGTTGTGAAAAATGTGGTAAAGAAGTTTGTGAGTGTGGTGGAATGTACGAATCAAAAAAGAAAACAGTACGTTTAACTGAATCTGAATTAATAAAATTAATTAGTAAAATGGTTAGTGAATCAATTCCAGGTTTACAAGCGGCAGAAAAATCACGTCTTGAAAGTGGTAAAGAAAATAAAACACATTTAGCGGATGTTGAAACTAAAATGAAAAAATTAGCATCATTTGATGGTAATGATAACCCTGAATTTCCAAAGGCAATTGGTAAGGGTGAAAAGGTTGCAAGAAAAAATACACCAGAACAAGAAGAAGAAATCGCTAAAAACTTCGCAGGATTAGAAAACTTAGATTATGATATTGAACCATCTGAACAATTCAAAAAAAGATTAAAGATGGCAATTGAAGGTGACAGATTAATGGGTAATGCACCTACAACTGAAAAAACTAATATTAAACCATCTAACGGATCTAAATTAGGAGAGATGCCAAAAGATACTGACGGTAATAGTATCCCAACTCCTGAAACTGCTAAAAAGATTGAAAAACAAGTTAAAGATAGAGAAGAAGATAAAAAGAATAGAGTGTTATATTCTAAAGAAAAGGTTCCAGTTAGTGAATCAAAAGTAAATTTTTCAAGTATTCTTGAGGCTGAAATCAAGAAAATGAAGAATATTACAGAATACAATAAAAAAACTCAGTAATTTCTTTTTTTTAAATTCTTTAATCTTTATATTATAATATAATAAGGTTATGGAAAATAAAGAAGGATATCTAGAGTTTGTACATTCCGAAAGTTACAAGAATCAAATTGATGTTTGGTATAGGGCTTACAATATAAGCCGAGAAAAAACAGAACTTTTCTATGACTTTCTTATGTCATTATATAATCTTTTACAAGAGACATATTTAGGACCTGAAGTATTTGAATTAGAGGAAGACCAAAAAAATCACTTTACATGGTGTTGGGATAAAACCATTGAAAATTTTAATAAAGAAAAGATATTTTTTAAAGAGAGGGGGAACTGTTATGAATATTGTTGGAACTTCTTCTTAGAGGCATATTATTTTGCACAACTTGATGATAATCAAATAAAAATAACTCAATATTTTTTTAAACTATTTGATTTTAAACATAGAAAGACCAGGTCCGAATTAGATATGTTGACTGAAATTTATAAATTGTTTGAACAAAACTTGAAAAAGTAGATATTTTTCCGTATATTCGTATTAAAAACCGAATAATATTATGGAAACCTTAAATAAAATAAAGGACCTAGTAGAGAAAATGTCAGTAGATACACAAAAGGTTTATGATAAAGGAAACCGAAGTGCATCAATCAGAGCTAGGAAATATGCTCAAGAAATTAAATTATTAATTGCCATTTATCGCAAGGATATCCTTGAAGAAATTAAAAAATACGATGATGTATCAAGTTAAAGTATTTTTATTTGTAATTAGTATATTATTTTCATTGAGATTAATTGCTGAATTTACAATCAAACTATTCCAAGATAATCCTGAACCTTTAGTGTTATCAAAAACTGAACAGGTTTTAATTTATCTTGCAGTTTCATATATAATAACATTCATATTAACATAATACCGTGTTTGAATCAATAAAATCAATAAGACCATATTTCCATTCATTAAGAGAAATTGAAAATAATGTTAGTTTAGATATTAAATTACCATTAAATTGGAAGTACGATGAAATTATAAAACCATATCGTTCGGTTGTAATTAAAATTCAAGATAAAAATGAAAAGTTTACATTGATGTCTTTAATTTCAAATGCAACACAAGAAGGGTATGATGTTGTTTTTGCTTGCGCGTTGGAAATATTTAAAGTAAATAAAGATGAAGAAGAAAAACAACAACTATTTCAATCAAAAGTAAAAGAATTACAAGAACTATTTAAGAATGAGTCATTAGATAAATTAAAAGGTTTAAATTTATTAGACAATTATGGACAAGAGAATACAACAGGGATTGGAGATACTGAGGAAGGAGATAGAGAAGGACTCGTTGGAGATAGAGACGAGCAAGAAGAGGATGATTGATGAAATCAAATCACTGGATAAAAATAAAATGTTTCAGCCGAAACCAAAAAAGAAAGTATCTATAATAGATAAGATATTAAAGATATTAGGACATGGAAAAAAAAGGTGAGTTATTAAATCAATTAGCTATTATATCGGATTTATTGGAAAAGATAAACGCCGAGACAAAATCAACAACGATTGTTTTTGAATTATCAAATATGGAGTTTGATAGAGTATTTGAGAGTATACAAAAAAAATATGGAAGTAAATTGGAAAACCCTAAAGGTAAGTTTAATATTACAATAGGGTTAATTGATATCGTATTTAATACGAATAATGCCTAAAAAGTTCTTCTTTTTTAAATCCTTTAGATTCTAATAGTTTATATAATAAACTTCTTTGGTGTGTAGTTATATCTTTAACAAAAAAGAAATTACCTTTTTTTCTACTTATCAAATCCTTTTTTACTATTTCAAATAGTCTGTTCGCATCGTTTATATTCTTATTACCAAATAATTTAATATCATCATCGACCTGAACAAATAGTTTATTATTCAATGTGAAAATTTGGGCAACTTCTGTTATGGGTAATATTTGTTCCATCATTACATGATATCTAATTCTCTTCTTTATTTGATAATCATATATTTGTTCTTCCTGCCAATAAGGAATTATTTCTTTTATACGAAATTTATCGTTTTCAATTATTGCTGGTTGATTTCTACCCAAGCTATCCCTAACATATGTTGCAGTTGCCCAACGGTTATTTGGAAAGATAAGGGCCAATTCAAAAACTAACTCATTTTTTTTCCTTTCACCCCCTTGTTGTTTAAGAAAGGGTGGTACTTGTTGGGTTTTAAATTCCCTCCAATATTCATATGCGGTAGTTCTCTTCATACTTCTATGTAATATTTTAACCCTTTTTTGATTACAGAAAAGTACTATAAAATATTTCCCGTTTTTCATAATAGTTTAATGATTAAAGAATAGAGACCATAACCACCAAGTATAAACCATATAATCGTAAAGGCAATAATTCCTTTAGGTACAAATTCACCTGATTTAACTATCTCATCTTTAATGTTTTGTTTCTTTTTACAATTTGAACATGCCATACTAAAATATATACTTTTTATTTCTCTTTATCAATTTTTTTTCTTATATTTTTAAATATAATAAATGATAAATGATTAGTTACATTGGAGGTAAAGCACGTATTGGTAAATGGATAGTACCACAAATTCCAAAAGATATTGAAACATATGTGGAAGGTTTTTCAGGTATGTTTTGGGTATTTTTTAATATGGACTTAAGTAAGTTTCCCAACCTCAAAACAGTGGTATATAATGATTATAATAGGTTAAATGCTAATCTAATGAAATGGTCTAAACAATATGATATTTTATGGGAAGAGTTAGCAAAATACCCGTGTCAACAATTGGGAGTTATTGATACACCACCTGAATATGCTGAAATGTTTAAAACGTACCAAAAAGAAGTATTTAATCCTGAATTGGTTATTACTGAAGAAAATAGTTTAGATATTGCAGGAAAATACGTTTACGTATTATGTCAGATTTTTTCAGGTTCTAAACCAGAAACATCATCATATACAGATTACAAAGGAAAGTATCGTTGTAAAGTTTTAATCTTTATGGATAAATTAAAACACCCAAAGTATAGAGAACATTTTGATAAGTTAACATTTGTTGAGAATATGGATTTTCAGGCGGTTGTTGAAAAATATGATTCACCAACAACTTATTTTTATATGGACCCACCATATTGGAAAACTGAAAACTATTATTCTAATCACGATTTTGACGTGAATGACCACATCAGATTAGCTGATTGTATTAAAAATATTGAAGGTAAATTTAGTTTATCGTATTATGATTTCCCAAAGTTGGTTGAGTGGTTTCCAAAAGACCAATATAAATGGAATCAAAAAGATTTTAAGAAGGCAGCCGCAGCTAAAAAAGATGGGACTCAAAATGTGGGAACTGAACTTTTAATAATGAACTATTAATAATATTTATAAAAAAATGAATATGGAAACAGCATGGTATGTGGTAAAAGTTTTACCAGGGAAAGAAAGATCATTAAATGAACAATTTAATAAAGACATTGGTTTAGGTAGAATTTCCAATATCGTGAGATTCGTTTGTCCAACTGAAAAAGAATTGGTTGTTCTTAAAAATAAAAAAGTTTTAAGAGAGAAAGTATTATATAGTGGATATCTTTATTTTGAATCTGTTAAAAGATTACAAGATGATGATTTAAAAGTCATATCTTTGATTCCAAATATTATGGGTATGATGGGAGATAGGATGCCGATGTTGTTAAAAGAAACTGATGTGAGAAGAATATTAAAAGATGACACATTAGAAGAACATATCGACGCGAAGAAATTGAAGTACATTTCAGGAGAACAAGTTAAAGTAAATGAAGGTCCATTCACATCATTTGAAGGGACAATATCTGAAGTTAAAGGTGACCGAGTTGATGTTGAAATAAAAATATTTGGACGTAACACTGCAGTTTCTTTAATGTTATCACAAATAGAAAAGATATAATGGAATTATCCCCTGAAGTTTTAATTTATATCCAATCAGTTAAGAATTATTTTGATACAAACAAAGAGGCTGGTGAATATTTTTTAAGTGGAACCAACGAAGAGTTATTCTTTAAACATTTATCTGAAATTGCTCAAAAGAATTTCATTAAGTCAGGTGAATCAATGCTTAATAGAGAACAATTTGAATTATTACGAAAGACAATATTGGCGTTAAGTGTAATTGAAAAAAAATCATTTATAAAAAAAGTGGAAATTAAAAGTGAGGATTTCAATTATGACAATGGAGTTTTTATCGGACTCCCTTTTCCTAATTTCGGTTTAATTTGTCTTAATTAGTTTTTATTTACAAACATTTTATTTATATTTAATCAATGGAAAAATTATTACCCCAAAATTATGCAATCTATGATACTGTCTATGGAAGTGAAACACCAACAGAACAGTATTATACAATTAAGTTTGACAAGATACCTTCTAAATTTTTAGATGGTGGGACATTTTATGACCCAATGATTGTTGATGAAATAAAAAAATTAGGATTTGTTGAAGAGGCGAGATGTAATATAAAAAATAAAAGACACGATTCCTCTTCACAATCAATATATGTTGATGATAGTAAAGGAATCATAATTAGAGTTTATAGTAGTAACAATAACAACACAAATAAAAAATCTAAAGATGATTTATTATTATTAGATTTTTCATATGACATTAAAAAGGGTGAATTAAAAGAACAATTAGATTTGGACGCGATTAAAATACACCAAAGACCAAAAAAGAAAGCGAGCATTCAACTTGTTAAAAGTGACATGGGTCATTTAGATACTGAAGATTATGATTTATTTGTTCCACCTACTGATTTAGAATTGAACTATGGTTCTGAGTTTTTAAAAATACACGATGTTATAGTGGATAGATTAAATTCTGAATATGATAAGGGAATTATTCTTTTACATGGGGATCCTGGTACTGGTAAGACATCTTACATTAAACATTTAACAAGTTTAGTAAAAGATAAAGACATTTTATTTATCCCACCATCAATGGCTGAAATGTTATCTGAACCAACAATAATCCCATTCTTAATGGACCATAAAAACTCAATATTGATTATAGAGGATGCTGAGAGAGTTATTTCGGACAGAGAAGGTAATGGTTCACCGGCGGGTGTGTCTAATATTCTTAACTTAACTGACGGCATATTAGGGGATTGTTTGAACATTCAAGTAATAGCTACTTTTAATATGAAAAGAGAGAAGATAGACCAAGCACTTCTTCGTAAAGGTAGGTTGATTGCCGAACATAAATTTGAGAAACTATCAGTTGACGATACAAATAAATTATTAAAACATTTAGAAAAAAATCAAGAAGTTGGGGAAGGTATGGTGTTAGCTGATATTTATAACATAGACACCGAGGTCTATAAAACACCAAATAAAGGAAATAAAATAGGATTTTAAAATTAACAAATGGAAAACGTAACAGCAGAACAAGTAAAACAATTACAATCAGAAGGAAAAAAATTATTAGTACAATACACAGCAACATGGTGTGGACCATGTAAGGCTTTAACACCAAGATTAATAACATTATCATCAAAATATCCTGACATTACTTTTGTTAAGGTAGATGTAGATGAGAATATGGATGCAACAAGTGAACTTGAAATTCGTTCAGTACCTACAATTATGATATATAACGGAGATACGTTAGTAAACAGATCAACAGGTGCAAATATTGACAGTGTCTATACAAAAATTTTAGATACATTATAGTTTATGGGTAGTAAGGTAATTATTTTTACACTAAATAATTGTTCTCATTGTACTGTTTTAAAAAATTTATTAAATAAAGAGAAGATAGATTTTGCCGAAATAGAAATTGAGGAGAACAAAGAAATATGGGATAAAGTAGTTTCACAAACAGGTCACAATGTAGTACCAACGGTGTTTTTACCCAATGAAGGAACAGATGATGGGATAGTTTTTGTCCCCGAAAGAGATTACGAAAGTAAGGAAGAACTCATAGAAATGATAAAAAAACATATATAAAAAAAGGGAAATAAAAAAATTCCCTTTTTTTATGCCATATACCTAAATAAAAAGTATTTATGTAAAAGAGTTTACTTTTACAATGGCATTACAAAAAATAAATTGGACCCAAGTTGATACTGAGAACGTCCCTTCGGGGTCAACAATTGACTTAGGTTCTTCATCTGGTCCATTACATGCGGTTTATGCTGACAATCTTTATCTATCGGGAACTTCTATATCAGAATTATTCTCAGGAGGTACAGGCGGTGGTAATGGTACTTCAGGTACTTCTGGAACAAGTGGTGTAGGAACTAATGGAACTTCAGGTACAGCAGGTTCGTCAGGCACAAGTGGTGCCGGCACAGCAATTACATTAACAGACGGAACATCAACAATTAATAATGTTGATAAAATTACATTTAATGGTGCAACTATTACCGATAGTGGTAATGGTGATGTTATAGTTACAATAATCGGTGGTACAGGTGGTACAGGAGGAACAAATGGTTCTTCGGGTACATCGGGTGTTGATGGTGTAAGTGGTACTAGTGGAACTTCAGGTATTAATGGTACAAATGGTGTATCGGGTAGTGATGGTACATCAGGTACAAGTGGAGTCGGAACAGATGGTTCTTCAGGTACTAGTGGAAGTGATGGTTCTTCAGGTACTAGTGGAAGTGATGGTTCTTCTGGAACATCAGGTACACATGGAACCGATGGTACATCAGGTTCTGACGGTTCTTCTGGAACTTCAGGTTCAAATGGAACAAATGGTTCATCAGGAACTAGTGGATTAACAGGAACAAGTGGAACTTCAGGTTCCAGTGGAGATTTATATAGAACAACCTCAACAACACCATTTACATTAGGTAATGGTGGAACGTTATTTGTTGCAACTGGATTAGGATATAGTGTTTCTCAAATTATAATAATTGCACATGATATTTTTAACTATCAAGTTTCAACTGTTATAACTTATAATCAAGTTAATGGTGAATTAGAATTTAATATACCAAGTAAAGTTGTTGGTTCAGGTCCTTATTCTAATTGGACGGTGAATTTAAATGGTGCAAGTGGTGGAGATGGTTCTTCGGGAACAAGTGGAACAAGTGGAATTGGTACAAATGGTACATCTGGTACTAGTGGTATTAATGGAACTAATGGAACTAATGGTAGTTCAGGAACAAGTGGTACTCATGGTTCAGATGGTACATCTGGAACCTCAGGTTATGCAGGATTTGAAGGACATTTAGCAATATGGAGATTTGGTGTAAATACAAATACAAACTTAGACCCAGGAAATGGGTACTTCAATTTAGATTCCGCATCTTGGTTCTCAACAACAACAAATATATCTTTAGATAATTTTTCTTTTTCACCATCAATTAATTTTTCATCTTATTTAGATGGTCTTGCAATCGGCACAATTTTAAAATTAGTTAAAGTAGGAGACAGTTCAACTTATAAATTATTAAAAATTGAGGCGGTCTTACCTTTAGATACTGGATATGAAAATTATACAGTTAGTCAATTATCTGTAGGAGGAACTGACCCAAACAACAACGATGAATTTTTATTTATACCTATTGGTTTAAGAGGAGTTACAGGAACATCGGGTGTAAGTGGTTCTGATGGTAGTTCAGGAACAAGTGGTAGTAACGGAACCAACGGTTCATCAGGTTCTAATGGTACAGATGGAAGTTCTGGTACTTCAGGTAGTAATGGTACTGATGGTAGTTCAGGTTCTAATGGTACAGACGGTACATCGGGTTCAAATGGTACAGATGGTACTTCAGGATCTAATGGAACTGATGGAACTAGTGGTAGTAATGGTACTGATGGTACTTCAGGTTCCAATGGAACAGATGGTTCTTCAGGTACTTCAGGTGTTGATGGTGTTTCTGGAACAAGCGGTACCTCAGGAGATTCAATATTTGCTCAAACAGGTTCAATATGGGCAACAACAAAAAATATAGAAATTAGTGGTTCGGTAAATACAACAGGTGATTTAACAGTTGAAGGAACTCTTACCGCTAAAAATTTAATTATATCATCGTCGGTCACTAATATGACTGTTCAATATGCGAGTGGATCAACAAATTTTGGTGATACACAAGATGATACACACAATTTCACAGGATCAGTATTTGTTTCTGGTTCAATTAATATTACTAGTGGAAGTTTAATAATAGATGGGGTATCATTCTCAGCAATGACTTCAGGAACTTCAGGTTCTAATGGGACTGACGGTACTTCAGGTAGCGATGGTTCTTCAGGAACTAGTGGTGTTGATGGTGTAAGTGGAACTAGTGGTTCTTCAGGTTCAAATGGTACTGATGGTTCTTCAGGAACTAGTGGATCTAATGGTACGGATGGTTCTTCAGGTTCAAATGGTACTGATGGTTCTTCAGGAACTAGTGGATCTAATGGTACGGATGGTTCTTCTGGTAGTAATGGTACTGACGGAACTAGTGGTTCTTCGGGAACTAGTGGTGTGGACGGCGTTTCAGGTACAAGTGGAACATCAGGTTCAAATGGTACCGACGGTTCTTCAGGTTCTAATGGTACTGATGGTTCTTCAGGAACTAGTGGTGTTGATGGAGTAAGTGGAACAAGTGGAACTAGCGGTTCAAACGGAACAGATGGAACTAGTGGTATATCAGGTGTGGACGGAACAGATGGTACTTCAGGAGATAGTTTATTTAGTGAAGTATCGCCAGGTGTATGGACAACAACTAATGATGTTCAAATCACGGGATCATTGAATGTTGACGGAACAATTACGGCGAAAGAATTACACATAACATATCAAAGTTCTTCCGTAGTATATACATCAGGTTCAACAAAATTTGGAAATACAATTGATGACACACACGAGTTTACTGGTTCGTTATTTATTAGTGGTTCAGTAAACATTACAAGTGGTAGTTTATATATAGATGGTGTTGCTTTCAGTGCAATGACATCAGGAACATCGGGATCTAATGGAACCGATGGTACATCAGGCACTTCATTCTATTGGCAAGGAGATTATTTCAGTGGTACAACATATCATTTAAATGATGTAGTATATTATAACGGAAGTTCTTATATTTCAATTTATGAAGGACATGACAATCATATCCCAAGTTCAACACCAATAAGATGGAGTCCAGTTGCTTTAGCGGGCACATCAGGTACTTCAGGTTCGGATGGTGCAATAGGTACAAGTGGTTCAGATGGAACTAGTGGAAGTAATGGAACAGATGGAAGTTCTGGTTCTTCAGGAAGTAATGGAACTGATGGCTCGTCAGGATCAAGTGGAACAAGTGGAGTAGACGGAGTTTCAGGAACATCAGGTACATCCGGATCAAATGGTTCTGATGGAACATCGGGATCAAACGGTACAGACGGATCTTCAGGATCTAGCGGTATTAGTGGAGTTGATGGAACAGATGGTTCATCAGGAACTAGTGGAGTTGATGGAGTTAGTGGAACAAGTGGAACTTCAGGGGATTCATTATTTGGACATACGGGTTCGTTTTGGGCAACAACAAACGATATTCAAATTACGGGTTCATTAAGTATATCATCTCAATTAGGTATTAGTGATGCTAATGTTTTATTAAATGATAGTGCATCAATAGTATTAACAAGTGGATCAAACATTTTCATTGAGAACGGTGGTTTTATTACTGCATCTTTTAAAGGAGATGGTGCAGGTTTATATAATATACCAGCATCGGGAGTTACAGGATTACAATTAGATAGAATTATCAGTGGAAGTGTAAGTGCTTCTATGGCTGACGGCACATTAAGAGTTAATACCGATGTTAATATTGATGGTACATTAACCGCAAGAGAAATTCATACAACATATGTAACTTCTTCAGTTCTTTACGAATCAGGATCAACAAAATTCGGAGACACATTAAATGATACACATCAATTTACAGGTTCATTATATACGACTGGTTCTGTAACAATTGATGGAGATTTAGTGGTACGAGGTACAACAACATTAACCGCAGCTGACCCATTAAGAGAATCTTTAATAATATCAGGAGCAATGGCAATAATGCAGGCTCAGATACAAGCTCAAATGATATCAGCATCACTTTCAATGCAAGGACAACGAGTTGTTTTTCAAGATAATAACGTCAATGTAATTGATTTAGGAGGATTTTAAAGAAAAACAAATTAATAATAAAAATATATTAAAAAACAATAGAAATAATTCGGTGGATGTAGTAAAATACACTATTTATAAACAAAACAAACACAAAGTAGATGGCACAAATCATTAAACACAGGAGAGGTTCGATATCCGCTCTTAAAAACACAACAGCGAGAAACGGTGAATTAATCATTGCAACCGGTTCGATAAATGATTTACAAGGGCCATTTATTTTTATCGGTTCACCAATTGGTACTAATGAAGGTGTTGCTGGTGCATTTAACGCGGTATCAAAAATATACGAAGGTTCAAATGCCCCAACACTTCCCGCTGGAACATACGGATCAACATTAGATGGTACCCCATTCTATGCTAGTAGTGAAAATAAATTATACATATTAAACAATAGTAATGTTGGTAATACCACATTAAATTTGGTTGGTAACATTGAAGGTAATACTATCAGTGGTGTTACAATTACAAATTTAACAGGTACAACCGCAACAATTCAAAATCAATTGAATGTTAGTGGTTCATTAAACGTTACAGGTAGTTTATACATAAATGGTACATCATATACTGCTGCTACTTCAGGTACATCAGGTTCTAACGGAACTGATGGAACAAGTGGTACATCAGGAAGTAATGGTACAGACGGAACATCAGGTTCTAATGGTACGGACGGAACCTCAGGTTCAAACGGAACAGACGGTAGTTCAGGTTCAAATGGTACAGATGGTTCATCAGGAACTTCAGGTAGTAATGGTACTGATGGTAGTTCAGGTTCTAATGGTACAGATGGTTCTTCAGGAACTAGCGGTTCAAATGGTACCGACGGAACTTCAGGTAGTAATGGTACTGATGGTAGTTCAGGTTCTAATGGTACAGATGGTTCTTCAGGAACTTCAGGTAGTAATGGAACTGATGGAACTAGTGGTAGTAACGGAACTGATGGTTCTTCAGGTTCTAACGGAACAGATGGTTCTTCAGGAACTAGCGGTTCAAATGGTACAGATGGTAGCTCAGGTAGTAACGGAACCGACGGTTCTTCAGGTTCTAACGGAACAGATGGTAGTTCAGGAACTTCAGGTGTAGATGGTGCGTCAGGAACTTCAGGTTCAAATGGTACAGATGGTAGTTCTGGTACTTCAGGTGATTCTTTATTCACATCTGGTGCAGTTTGGACAACAACAAATGATTTTACAATTACAGGTTCGGTTAATATTAAAGGTACATTAACAGCTGAAGAATATCATGTTACATTAATTTCTTCATCAGTTCTTTATTCATCAGGTTCAACCAAATTTGGTGATACATCAGATGATACTCATGCTTTTACAGGTAGTTTAAATATTTTATCAGGTTCAGTTAATATTACTGAAGGTAGTTTATCAATAAATGGAGTTTCATTCTCCGCAATGACATCGGGTACCTCAGGTTCTAACGGAACAGATGGTACATCGGGTACCTCAGGTTCTAACGGAACAGATGGTACATCGGGTACCTCAGGTTCAAACGGAACTGATGGTACTTCAGGTACATCAGGTTCAAATGGTACTGATGGTAGTTCAGGAAGTAATGGTACAGATGGTAGTTCAGGAAGTAATGGTACAGATGGTAGTTCTGGAACATCAGGTTCAAATGGTACTGATGGTAGTTCAGGAAGTAACGGAACCGACGGTTCTTCAGGAACTTCAGGTTCTAATGGTACCGATGGTACTTCAGGTTCTAATGGTACCGATGGTACTTCAGGTTCTAATGGTACCGATGGTACTTCAGGTTCTAATGGTACTGATGGTTCTTCAGGAACAAGTGGATCAAATGGTACTGACGGAAGCTCAGGTAGTAATGGTACCGACGGTTCTTCAGGAACTTCAGGAAGTAATGGTACAGATGGTTCTTCAGGTTCTAATGGTACCGATGGTACTTCAGGTTCTAATGGAACAGACGGTTCATCAGGAACTTCAGGTTCAAACGGTACTGATGGAAGCTCTGGTAGTAACGGAACCGACGGTTCTTCAGGAACTTCAGGAAGTAATGGTACGGATGGTTCTTCAGGAACTTCAGGTAGTAATGGTACTGACGGAAGCTCTGGTAGTAACGGAACCGACGGTTCTTCAGGAACTTCAGGAAGTAATGGTACAGATGGTTCTTCAGGTTCTAATGGTACAGATGGTACATCAGGTACTTCAGTAACAGTAACGGGTACAAACAATACAATAGGTAAATTCCAAACAGGAATGGGGGACCCTACATTAGTAGATTCAAATATTAGTGATAACGGTACATTAGTAACAATCAATTCAGACGTAACAATTGAAGGTATATTAACTGCAAGAGAAATACATATGGATTATGTAACTTCTTCAGTTCTTTACACTTCAGGTTCAAATAAATTTGGTAATACTTTAGATGATACACATCAATTTACAGGTAGTGTTAATATTACAGGTTCAATTTCATTAAACGGTCAAGCAATTGGTACAGGTAAATTAGATGAAGTAGTGTTCAACAATTACACATCTTCAGTAACATCTTCATTTGCGGGTACATCATCTTACGCAATATATGCAGAAAACGCAGTAATTGTTTCAGGTCAAACTAAAACATTAACAGTTGGTTCAGCTTCAACAACATGGTCATTCAATCACAATTTAGGATACAAATATCCAGCAATCAATGTGTTTGATGCAAGTGATAGAGTTGTGGTTCCAACGGAAATTGAAGTTATTGATAGTAATAACTTAAAAGTATATTTTAATTCCGCTCAAACAGGTACAGTAATTGCAACTGTCGGTGGTAATGGTTCTTCAGGTTCTTCAGGTTCTAACGGAACTGATGGTTCTTCAGGTTCTAACGGTACAAATGGTTCTAGTGGTACAAGTGGTTCTAACGGTACAGACGGAAGTTCAGGAACATCTGGTTCTAACGGAACAGATGGTACTTCAGGAAGTAACGGAACAGATGGAACTAGCGGTAGTAACGGAACAGACGGAACCTCAGGTTCTAATGGTACTGACGGTTCTTCAGGAACTAGCGGAAGTAACGGAACTGACGGTTCTTCAGGAAGTAATGGTACCGATGGTTCTTCAGGAACTAGTGGGTCAAATGGTACAGATGGTTCTTCAGGAACTTCAGGTTCTAATGGTACTGACGGTAGTTCAGGAACTAGTGGATCAAATGGTACTGATGGTTCATCAGGAACTTCAGGTAGTAATGGTACGGACGGTACTAGTGGTTCTAATGGTACAGACGGTTCTTCAGGGTCTAATGGTACAGATGGTTCATCAGGTTCTAACGGAACTGACGGAACATCTGGTTCTAACGGAACTGACGGAACATCTGGTTCTAATGGTACTGATGGTTCTTCAGGTAGTAACGGAACTGATGGTTCTTCAGGAACTTCAGGATTAAGCGGTATTGATGGAACATCAGGTACTTCAGGAGACAGTATATTTGCATATACAGGATCAGTTTGGGAAACAAACTTAAGTGTTAAGTTTAACCAACCAATGACAGCATCGGTTATTACTTCATCATTCATTGGTGATGGTAGTGGGTTATATAACATTCCAGCTTCAGGAGTTACAGGATTAGAATTAAATAAAATAGTAAGTGGTTCAGTAAGCGCTTCAATTTATTCTGACGGAACATTTAGAGTAAATGGTGACACATATATAGATGGTACCTTAACAGCAAATGAATTACATATTACATATATAAGTTCTTCAGTAGAATATACTTCAGGTTCAACTAAATTTGGAGATACCCAAGATGACACACATCAATTTACGGGAAGTTTATTAATTACAGGTTCAATAATTACAACAGGTTCAATTGAAATTACTGGTGGTGGAGATTTAATCATTAATGGTACATCATATACCGCAGCAACTTCAGGAACTTCAGGTTCTAATGGTACAGACGGTTCTTCAGGAACATCAGGTTCTAATGGAACTGACGGAACTAGTGGATCAAATGGTACAGATGGTTCTTCAGGAACTTCAGGAAGTAATGGTACAGATGGTACATCAGGTTCTAACGGAACCGACGGTTCTTCAGGAACTAGCGGTTCAAATGGTACTGATGGTTCTTCAGGTTCTAATGGTACAGATGGTTCTTCAGGTTCTAATGGAACAGATGGTACATCAGGGTCTAACGGTACAGATGGTACATCAGGTTCTAACGGAACAGATGGTAGTTCAGGAACAAGTGGTGTAGACGGTGCGTCAGGAACTAGTGGATCAAATGGTACAGATGGTTCTTCAGGAACTTCAGGAAGTAATGGTACAGATGGTACATCAGGTTCTAACGGAACCGACGGTTCTTCAGGTACATCAGGTTCTAACGGTACAGACGGAACTTCAGGTTCTAACGGTACAGACGGAACTTCAGGTTCTAATGGTACAGATGGTTCTTCAGGAACTAGCGGATCTAATGGTACAGACGGTTCTTCAGGAAGTAATGGTACAGATGGTTCTAGTGGTACAAGTGGTTCTAACGGTACAGATGGTAGCTCAGGTACTTCAGTAACGGTAACAGGTACAAACAATACAATAGGTAAATTTCAAACAGGTGCGGGTGACCCTACATTGATAGATTCATCTATGACAGACGATGGAACAAAAGTTACAATTAATTCAAACTTAATTGTTACAGGAACGACAAATGTTCAAGGTAATACATCAATTACAGGTTCATTAACGGTCGCTTCAGGTTCTAACACAACATTGGGTGGTAATTTATATGTGTCAGGAAACTTAGAAATATTTGGGTCATCTACAAATGTAGATATTCATTCAAGCACTGTTAATATCGGTGATAATATTATCTTAGTAAATGCTTATTCACCATTCCAAAGATACGCAGGTTTATCAGCATTTGATTCAGGATCATCAGTTGATTCAGGTTCAATGTTATGGGATTCAACTAATAACAAATGGTTAACAACTGACCAAAACAATAGTTCAAGTTTAGTTGTTGGAATCACAAAAGGTACATTAGGAACTGAAACAACTTTAACAAGTGGTACATTCCCAATTGCATCTGCAAATAGTACAATTGGTGATAGTTTATTAACTTACTCAGGTACAACATTACAATTCAACACAGACAAGTTCACAGTTGAATCAGTATCAGGAAATACCTTAGTAGCAGGTACATTACAAGTGAATACAAATGGAACAGATGCGGCTTCAAACACTTCAACTGTAACATTTAAAAACTCAAGTCATGTATTTGGTGAAGTATCGGCAACATCTTCAAGTGTGGCGGTTACATCAATGTTAGGTTATAAAACATCAGACGGATCATTAACGTTTACCGACACAATTGACGGAGGAACATTCTAAAAAATAAAAAGATAAGGAGGTCCTAAAAAAACCTCCTTTTTTTAATTAAAATATATAAATTAAAAATGGCAACATCAAGACCTTTTGCATATAATGCTGGTTCACCAATAACAGGAACAGATCAAGTTGGTGATTTAGCAATTGGAGTAGATTCTTTAGATTACACATTAAGTCCAGGTGGAGTTGATTGGTGGATTGGACCAGATGAAGATTTGGGTTATACTATATGTAGGACCGCACCAGCTAATTCACATTCATCAGGAATCAATACAAATCAACTTACGTTAAATGGGACTTATAAAGGTTTAGATGTAAATTTAAGTAATAATAACCAAACTGCTCATCAGCAATTTGGATACCAACAATCGGTATTAGGTAATAATGAAATTGGTGCAAGTGATGTAGTGATGTTTAGTGTTTTATGTACATTAAGTGCACCTGCAACATTACCTGATAGTCATTTTATAGGTATTGGTTATACCTCAATGAATTACCAAGGTAATCCTTATGGAGGTTATCCAGGTAATGACACCTATAGTATTGGATATAGTAGTGATGGGAATGTTTATTGGAATGGTAATATGGTTTTTAATGGTCTTCAAACATGGGGTAATGGTGACATAATTGATATTGCAATAAGTAACCTTTCACAGGGACTATGGGTAAGAGTAAATGGAGGTTATTGGAATAATAATGTGGCCGCAGTTCCTGGATCAAATCTTGGTTTAAGTTTAATTATAAATGGTCCTTTTTTCCCTGTTTTATGTCCTGGATATGAAGGTACAATGACAATACAAAACTCACCACAATATGGTATACCAACTGGTGGATTTACATTTTTAGGTACTAAAACGGCTTCAATAGGTTTTAATAGATCAACAGATAAAACAGAAGGAACTTTTGTTCAATTAGTAAATCAAGAGTTTTCACAATCATTTTCAACGGGAGACCAATGTAAAACATGGTTAAATAATAATGGTTATTGGACATCTTGGGGATTATCAGGTGGTGGACCAAGTATTGTAACATCAGGTTTAACATTACATTTAGATGCCAATACATATAGTGGAACGGGTACATGGAACGACTTAACTGCAAATGGATTTACAGCAACAAAACAAGGAACGGTACCATTTACATCTGCCGGAGATTTATCATATTTTGCATTTGATAGTGGAGCTAATTACCTTTTAGGAAATGCTGGACTAAATACGGCAACAACAAATCCTGTTGATGGAACGTTGGGTATCACAATATCTACAGTGTTTAAATCATCGAATATGGGAAGAAATAATAATTTATTTTCACAAGTAAATGGAGGGGGGTACAACTTTGATTGTGGAACTACTTCAACATTGTGGGTAAATACATTAAGAAGTTTTGCTGCAGCCAATAACTCAACCGACAGAAGAGGAACCACACCTGTTTTATCTAATAATGTTATTTACCTAATGACAATGGTTTGGGATCAGGTAAATAAAGTTGCAACGCTATATCTAAATGGTTCTGAAATATCCTCATATGAAAATTCAGGAGGTGCAGGGTCATTAACTACAGGATGGGCAACGAATTATGGTGCAAGTTTCCAATTAGGAGCGATGACATATTATAGCCAGTATGCTTTAGGAAATATGTATAAAACAATGGTATACAATCGAGCATTATCTTCAGGTGAAATCACAACTAACTATAACGCATTACAATCAAGATTTGGGTTATAAAAATTAAAATAATTAACAAGGAGGACCCAAAAAGTCCTCCTTTTTTTGTTCATAAAGACAATAGAAACTATTTATAGTTTATATGGGTATATTATTCAATAAAGTTAAGATTGTTCCAAATTTACATGGAACACCAACACCTACACCAACAGGTGGAATAGTAAGCCCGACTCCTACTCCAAGTGCGACACCGACTCCAACCCCTACACCAAGTGCGGTTGTTACAAACGACATTTTACTTGAAAACGGAGAATATTTATTACAAGAAAATAATTCTAAAATCATATTATAATGGCGGATCAAAAAATATCACAATTAAATGAAGTTACATCACCAAATTCAAGTGATGTTTTACCGATAGTCAGCGGTGGAGAAACCAAAAAAATAACGGTTGCCAACTTGGCAGTTGCGGGTTCATCGGGTACATCAGGTTCTAACGGATCTTCAGGTTCCAATGGAACTAGCGGATCAAACGGTACCAATGGTAGTTCGGGTTCTAACGGAACCAATGGTTCATCAGGAACATCAGGTAGTAATGGTAGTTCAGGAACTAGTGGTTCTAACGGTTCTTCAGGTACAAGTGGAATAAATGGCACAAATGGTTCATCAGGAACATCAGGTTCTAATGGAACCAACGGTTCATCTGGTTCTAATGGTACGTCAGGTACAAATGGTTCTAGTGGTAGTTCAGGTACAAGTGGAAGTAATGGGACAAATGGTTCATCAGGAACTAGTGGGTCTAATGGTTCTTCAGGTAGTAACGGAACTGCCGGTTCATCAGGAACATCAGGTTCTAATGGAACCAACGGTTCATCTGGTTCTAATGGTACGTCAGGTACAAATGGTACATCAGGTTCTAATGGTAGTAGTGGAACGTCAGGTTCAAACGGTAGTTCAGGAACAAGTGGTTCATCGGGAACATCACCAAGTTTGGTTGGATATGCAATTACAGGTTCAAATGTTTTTAATGGTAATCAAACTATTACGGGTTCATTAACAACAACGGACAATGTAATCATCGGAACAAGTAATGGTGATGAAGGAGGTGAACTCCATTTGGCGTTAGCGGCAACAAATAATAACTTAACCGGTAGTGTTAATTTAGATGTTTGGAGAAACCGATTAAGAATATGGGAAGGTGGTGGAAATGCGAGAGGTGTTTATATTGATTTAAGTAAAGCACCTGATGGTGTTGGTGGTGAATTATTATGGAAAGCAAGTGGAATAGTAAATGCCGGAACATTTGTAACGTTGGGTGATATTAAAGCAACGGTTACAACAACTGGTGATAGAGGATTGAGTGTGGCAACAGTATCGGGAACTGTCACAGGATATATTTCGGCTCATTATCAAGGTATTGGAGGTTCATCTACAGGAAATGCTAGCAGTACTAGTTTATCAACAACTGCAACTACTTCAATGTTTGGTTGGAATTTTACAGGACAAGGTGATACATCTACCTACATTTTAAGAGATGATACTAATAGTAGAGTATATAGAATTATTATGATAATCGGTTACTTATACAACAATAACTTCATTTCAATAGAAAGATTACACTAAAAAATTTAAATAGACAGAAAATAAAAGTATTTATATAACATAATGGCAACAACAAGACCCTTCGCATACAATACAGGATCCACCATAGACGGAACAATACAAATAGGAAACATCGCAATAGGAGTATCAGATCAAGATTATTCATTAAATCCAGGTGGAGTTAAATGGTGGATGGGACCTGATGAAGAGGTAGGTTATGTTGTTGTTAATGAAGTACCACCGGGAGATCACCCAACACCGGTTGAAGTTGACTCATATCTTAACTTTTGGAGATCAAAAAGTTTATCAGACCAATCTTTTTTGGATTTATTAAATTCAATACCTGTTACAGTTGGGTCAAGACCTTTTACAAATGTAAACGATGCACAAACTTGGTTAAGTAATAACGGACATTGGACATCTTATGGCAGTGTTACACCAACACCTACACCAACATCAGGCATAATACCAACTGCCACACCAACCCCAACACCAAGTGTAACAACAACTGCGACTAATACACCAACTCCGACACCAACATCAACAGTTACACCAACCCCAACAAATACGAACACTCCAACACCGAGTGTAACAGCAACTAATACCCCTACACCTACAAGTACTCCAACTCAAACACCTACAAGTGCAGGTGGTGGCGCAGGTTCAGGTTCTTGGTATTTCTATAGTGATGAGGGACCAATGAATGCAGGGGCACCGTCCGCAAATGGTAATGCATTATTTTGGAATCAAACTAGTAATACGGAAACATATAACCCTAACTACACAGGTGGTACATTCCAAATATATTTAGCACCAAATGATAGTACGGGAACTAGTTATACAACACAATTTAGTAGTTTAACTACGGGTGGCACAATAACATTATCACAAAATGGTGATACCGCCACATATACATTAACTAACGGACAAGCCGTACTTGGAGGTCCTCCGGGTAATCAATTCTTTGTAATGAATATTAATAGTAGTGGAATACAAACAAAAACATCAAACGCACCATTTGTTTCTGGTACAACAATATCTATAATATTTGGTAATGCACCAAGTGTAACACCAACACCATCATCTACGTCGGTAACACCAACACCCACACCCACCAATACACCAACACCAAGTATTACACCAACAAATACACCTACACCATCGGCAACATCAGTCACACCAACACCTACAGCAACAAATACACCAACACCAACTATAACACCATCAACTACACCAACAAACACACCAACACCAACGGTTACACCTTCAGCAACACCTAACCCAACTAATGTAATTGTTGCTGCGGGTGGTGTAAACGTATTAAGTTATTCATATGATGGTGGAAGTAATTGGACAAATTCATCTAATGGAGCTACATTTATAACTCAACCAGCTTTTGCTGTGGCAACTGATGGAAATATGTTCGTTGCGGGTGGTACGGCAGGTGGAGGTAATTCAAATTATTTACTTTGGTCTTATGATGGAGATACTTGGTCTGGATCAACAAATGGTAATACAATGTTTAACTCACAAGTAAGAGGTATAGCATATGGAGGTGATAAATGGGTGGCGGTTGGTATTACTTCAGGTGCGGCTAAAATTGCCTATTCGTATGATGGTAAAACATGGTCAGGCGCAACAAACTCAAGTGTGTTTGGAAGTACACCATTAGGTGTTGCATACAACGGAAGTAGATGGGTGGCGACCGCTCAAAAAGGTGGTGGTAACACAAATACAATAGCATATTCTGACGATGGTATAACATGGTCAGGCGCAACAAATAGTTGGACAATATTTTCAAGTATATGTTACAATGTTGCTTGGGGAGGGGATAAATGGGTTGCGGTTGGTACGGGAGCTAACAGAATAGCATATTCATATGATGGTATAACATGGACAGGATCAACAAGTGGAAATAGTAGAATTACAAATACAGGTCAAGGTATTGCATATAATGGTTCACAATGGGTTGTAGCGGGACAAGGAACAAACTCATTAGCATA
>Ga0209084_1000207_pt1 | contig 56305 bp, 55 predicted proteins | sample C_130820_MF_Meta_FD_187309 | JGI IMG/M metagenome (GOLD analysis project Ga0209084, IMG submission 187309) | Freshwater microbial communities from Lake Croche, Canada to study carbon cycling - C_130820_MF_MetaG (SPAdes) (version 2) | ecosystem: Environmental > Aquatic > Freshwater > Lake...
TCGACTTAGTAATGCCACTAACTGTTCCGGTAAATGTAGGAGATGCTAGATTAGCTTTAAGATCTAGTGCTGTTTGTTGCGCAGTAGACACTGGCTTAGCCGTATCACTCGTATTGTCAACACTACCCAACCCGACCATCGACTTAGTAATGCCACTAACTGTTCCGGTAAATGTAGGAGATGCTAGATTAGCTTTAAGATCTAGTGCTGTTTGTTGCGCAGTAGACACTGGCTTATTAACATCCGAAGTATTATTGATGTTACCTAAACCTAAGTTAGTACGTGCAGTAGACGCATTAGTGACGCTAAGCAGGTTGTCAGACTTCGTAAGATAGCCACTCAAGTCTTGGTCTCCGGTATTTGTTCCGGTAATAGCGTCTAGCTTAGACTTTAAGGCAGTAGTGAAACTGGCCGTAGTGCCTGTAAGTACAGATGTAAGCGGCTGATATCGCGCTACAATCCAATCAACAATTGATTTAAGCGATGGTACTTTAGACGTGCTAGTCTTATTAGACTCTAAGAGCACATCTGTTGTAACAATATCTGTTTTTGGAACTAACGAAGTAATGTCCTGTACAGGACCGGCAGGCCCGCTTAGTGTAACACTGAGCGCTGTTCCATTTGCCACAGTAACAGTAAGCGCTGTCCCATTTACCACAGAAAGTGGGTAATTGGTTTTAGAAACTGATAAACTATACTGTGAAGATGTGTCCACTCTTTAAGAAAGGTAGGTAATATTACTCTCTACTTTTACGTCTCCGTATAGGAGCTTGATACGAAGATCACTATTAAACAGAAAGAAATCCCACTTATACTTTTTGTTGGTATCAAGCAAAAGGGTTTGAGCACTAGAGAGCAAAAACTTTAGAGTACCATCAGTTGTGGCTATATTTCCAGAGGCTGGACTAATAGTGAAGGCTGCAACAAGAGGCTTATGAGACTCCTCACGAATTTCTGCCCTGCCGTATGGGGCAGCCAAATTGAAATTAAACGGTGCCTCTAGGGCGTCAAGAATCCTCAGCGTAAAATTGAAGTCTTCCCCTTTAGGGATTGTGATATCGTAGTTTGCGGCGGACATTACGTGGGAGATAATGGATATTTGCCGACAAAATGTCAATCTAAATTATAGACTAACTCATAATCTATTACGTAAGCAGCTTCATGAACTCGTCTACGGAAGCAGGACTCAGGGATGAATCAATCTCACGGCGTAAGATGGGTCCATTATGCCGTACTGTATGCCGCAATAGGCGGGCGATATACTCCATCGCTAGTGGATGGTCTGTTTTCATAGCATGCTGGAATTTATCCCCATCAGCAGGCGCGAGAGTTTGTAGGTCCATCCCAAAAGTACGAGAATTACCGGATACCTGCCATGCACCAGCCTCAATAGTGGTGGGTGTTACGCTAGAATGATTTGTAGCATCCCTACCACAGTTCCAATCCCATGAGGACTCAAAGCCAGCCAGCACGCGCATCACTTCAAGCATTGTAGCCCTACGATGTAGCGGAGACATCCAACCTTTAGGGGCTAAAACCTGCTTGATCTGGGTGTAAATATCAGTTTCCCCCTTACCATCTGGCCGTGGGGCAAAGATTTCACCGGATGCTGTATAGCCCCATGCGATTAGCTCACTAAGAAAGGAGTCTGGCGGTACCCCACGACCCTTAACGAATAGCTTTATGGGGCCCGTATAGATCATTTGGTATTGCCAATGATAAGCGCACGTTGATAGCTGTACTGACTATGGAACTTCTGCATCCGGCCAGTTAGATCGCCCTCTTGAAAGTGGTAGACGATACCATCCTTCAAAGTAATATGGTCAGGGTCCAGCAGTGCGCTTTCGTTGGAGGCGTTGCGCAAGGCGTTCGATGCGCAGCTTGCTAGCGCCGTCACCAATAGAAGCAAGATGGTCGATTTCATCTTCAATGTCGTCGATTTGAGTCTGCCTCTGCCACTTCACCCACTCAACGTAGGCTAAACAAGCAGCAGTAACAGCAGAAAGGATGGAGTTCACTTAGCAATCGGTGCCGAATCAGCCGCTTTGATTAGGCCAACTCCAGCAGTCACGCCGGAAAAGGCAACTGCAAAGTCAAAACTACCGGTCTTCAGGAACTGAATAGCGGAAGCGCAAACAACGGACACAATAGTGAGGATGCCTAGGATAGTGGTCTTCATGCAGGTACGGTATACCGGATTAGGGTTAGTGTCAAGCAGTTTATTTCTTCTTCATGGAGCGCTCAATGGCAATCATGAAGGAATTACCCTTAGGTTCTACGCTGCCCATGTGGTTCATGCCTTTACCACCGCCCATGTCACTATCCATGCCGCCCATCTTACCGGAACCACCACATTCAGGGCAGCATTCTCCGTCCTCACCGCCATCTTCACCACTATCTTCACCTTCTTCGTCGTGTCCACCACCTTGTGGGATGGCCATTCCCCCCAATTGGAGGGGCATAAGCGAGTTTCCAACAGCAATAAATAGGCCATCTAGCTTGAATGGCTTGGTGCTTGCATCTTGGGGTAGGGATAGACCCTCGGGCATGGGGATTTGCGTGCTCATTACGGTAATTTCTTAATTTTAGCGTATATAGATAGTAGAACTATTACTAGACCTGCAGCCAATGACGACGTACGGAGCCAAGCATCAACATCTTGCAGGGAGATTACTATCCCCATTGTAGTGGAGATCGTACCTGTAAAGGGGTTGAAGCACCTATCAAACATTTTACATCTTTGGTTTAGCCATTGCGGCTTCAACTGCAGATGCAAAAGAGTTTGGGCCTTTAGCTCCGGCAGCAGGAGGCATCTCTTGGCCAGAAGTCTCTTCTTCACCTGCTACTTTTTCAGTTTCAGGAGCTTCGACATCTGGAAAAGCGATACCGTCAACGGCTAGGGGGTACAATTGACCTTCGTCAACGGTATACGTAGTCATCAAATCAAAGTGTTTAGCTTTAGGGACTTTGAGACCTTCTGGAATGGGTAGGTATGCGGGCATATTATTTAGTGGTACGGTAAATTTTCATAGCAAACTGGTTAGGCGTAAGGCTTTCGGATTCTGGTTCATCCATCAATGAGGTAATAGCCGCCATCTTTTTCTTATTCATAGAAGACTTTGGATCAAAAGAACTACCGTAAGTCGTCTTAAATAACGCCAACGCCTTAGACTCGGAGTCATTAACTGGAATAGTCCTAGAGATAGCAAAAGGGATCGGTTTTGATAGGTCAATATTCCGGTTTGGGCTATTGATTGCATCCATCATAGCGCCCTCACCAAACGCTTTATCAAAGAAACCACTATTTCCGTTAGGCTTGGGTAGGCCAACGCCGAGTAGGGGGGTTTTATCGGCTTGCTCCTGTTGATCTAGTTTCATTTGGCGAAGTGCTTCATCTTCACCACCGCCTAATTGTCCAGCAGAAGCAAGTAAAGCAGCACCACCAACAGCTACAGGACTTAGGGCGGCACCAGTAAGTACATCTCCCACAGGTGCGGCATTCCTCAAAGGAACTTCACCAAGATTAGTTAGCGCTCTCAAAGGAACTTCACCAAGATCAGCTAGCGCTTTAGTAGCATTCCTCAAAGGAACTTCACCAAGATCAGCTAGCGCTTTAGTAGCATTCCTCAAAGGAACTTCACCAAGATTAGTTAGCGCTCTCAAAGGAACTTCACCAAGATCAGCTAGCGCTTTAGTAGCATTCCTCAAAGGAACTTCACCAAGATCAGCTAGCGCTCTCATAGGAACTTCACCAAGATTAGCTAGCGCTTCAGGAGCATTTTTAATCGCTGCAAGAAATTCTTCTTTAAGAGCAAGCGCACGTTCAGGAGTTACTAAAGCCATAAGTCAAAATTTAATTTAGAGAAAGGGAACCCTGTATCCTGCTACAATAAACAGGATACAGGGTAGGGTTTAGTGGGTGCGATACCAAGCGACTCCGTCGCTTAAGAAACGAGCAGTTGAGGCCGCAAGAATAGTTGCAGCATTTGTCGGACCGACTCCCGTAAATGCTGAAGTGTAGATAATACTAGCACTGCCAACAGCCGTTACTGATACTGTAGTAGCTGCTTGACCATTCATGATGATTACATCACGAAGCACGCCAGCAACAGGGGGAAGGATAGTAGCTGTTCCGCTACTAATCATAGTCAAACGGGTAGTGACGTTAGTAGGCGCAGCAGCAGGAGCACCCAAAACATCAGCAGGACTGAGGCCGTTGATCTGGTTCAGAGCAACTTTGCGGATACGACTACCTTGGGGGCCAGAAGCACCGTTATCGTATACAGCAAAAAGGTCATCGCCCGTCGGGACAGTGGGTGCGAGGGTTGGAATATCGTCTAAAGTCGGTGGCATATTATTAGGTGGTTGGGAGGTTAAAGGGGAAACCCAAGGGGCACCTTTTTACGGATGCCCCTTGGGGTTTAGGGTTTAGGCAGCACCGGCAGTGGCGGTGCGCTTCAGGATGAAGACGTAGCCAAATTCAGTACGGATTGGCTTGGTTGCGCTAGCAAGAACACCACGGAAGAAACCAATCGTGCCATCAGGGTTGAGGTCAGCGGAAGGAATGTTCTTCCAAGCGAACTTACCGCGATAGTTGACAGGATCAAAGGTGAGGCCATTGCCACCGGAAATCGGATTAGGGATCTGGCTGACCATAACATCTTGATGCAGGACGAAAGCAGCTTCGTAATCAGCCGTTTCGTAGGAAGCATTAAGGGTGATTACGCCGCCTGAAGCCGTGTAGGGCTGCTGGCGTGCGTACGCCCCTGTTCCGCTATTGAACGTAAAGCGTGGGGCCATATCGTCGATCAAGTGATAGAAACCACGATGGCTACGCTCAATGCCCAACGGTGCGATCAGATCACTGACCTTCGATTGGTTGTAGCGATAGTCGTCACGGATACCAGCTTCAGCGATCAGCGAGTAGCTGGCTTCCGAGGAGCAAACAAGACCGAAGACGGGACGGGCGTTTTCACGACCGTAAGCATTCGTGCCTGCACCTGCGCGAACCAGCTTGAAGTAGATCGAATCCAAGATCTTGTTCGACAAAGTAGCGGTAGCACCAGCAACGCCAGTAAGACTTGAGGTATTCGTTCCTTCGGCCTTAGTCGCAACAGTAGTAGAAGCAGTCAAACAAATAACGAGGTTCGGGCAAAAAGCATCATACTGATCGCGATAACGCTCTTCCCATGAATACTTCGTCGATTCCGTCATGGAGTCCATGATGGCGCGAAGCTGTTCAGTGCGGTAAGCGGCAAAGCGGAGGTCTTCCACGTTGATCTTAGGCGACTCAACCACTGCGCGTTGCAGCGAGTATTGCTTCAGTTGGCGGCTAAAAGCGACGTAGCCTTTACCGTTAGCCTGATTAGGGCCGATATTGGTATCCGTAGCACCAACCAGAAGCTGATCAACGGAGCTGTTAAGGTTCTTAGCAGTCGCTGTATCAGCACCAATGGATTGCCAGATAGTACTTCCGGCAAGCGTATTGCCAGTAGTGTCGGACGTAGGGAGCGCACGATCATAGATCAGAGTGCCGAGGGTGTAGCCCATGCCATCAGGAAAGGCTTCCTGTTTAATCAGGTCCATCCAAGGCGAGGTGTTGAGGGTACGACGATAGATATCTTGACCGATACGATTGGCCTCTTGGGTGAGAATCGTGTCGATCGCGGTAGTACCGTCTCCGCTACCATTAAAAAGTTGTCCAGTATGTACAGCCATAAAATTAGTTAGTTAAAAGTTGAAGGGGGTTGTTGAATTATAAGCGTTTTATACACGGTGCCGCTGAAGCAAGCGGCTGAGCGCATAGGCTCGAGCTTCAAGGTGCCCTTTTATCTTTACCTAACTCTTAGAACTATATTTAACCCTTTCGGGTATTGGGATAGAGCAAACCAGAGCTGTGCAAAAATTCAAGACGCGAGAAGAATGGTATAAAACCAATTAACTGTCAACCCAAATAATACTAGAAACTAAACTTTTTTACTTTAGCTTCCAAAGGCTGCTGCAATTGCATCAACGAATGACTTACCATCACTAACTTGAGACCCACTACGTGAGCCAGAATTAACAGTACCTCCGCCAGCTTTGGGGGTAGCGCGATCAAAGTCAGCAAGGCGTGAGGTAAGCGAATCTACCTCCTTCTGCAATGTCATGTAGTGGCTAACCATCTTCGGAAGAATCTTCGCAGCCATAGCCTGATACGTACTATTGACATGATCCAGTGCAGATGGGTCAATCTGGGCCGCTTCTTTAGCAATTTGATTCAGGTCAAGCCCATCAACATTAGAAAGAAAGGATACCTTATCGCGAAGCTTGTTCGCCACAGAATTAGCCGCTTCTTGACGCTGCTGCACTTTTTGTGCCAAGCTATGGCGGCCACGTTCAAGGTCCAACTGCTCAGCTTCAGCTAGAGCTGCTTTAGCATTCTCCTGCAAAACACGGCGTTGCTCCAGAATTGGCTTAACCTCTTCGATAATTTTATAGATACGGTACTTATCCCGATCACTTGCAGAGGAGAGCACTTCGGCTAGCTTCTCTTCTTGTAGTGATTCGTCGTTCATCGCGATCACATCGAGTAGCTCGTTACCGTTTACATGATATTTGGTAGCAATCGCGTCCGCTTCGCCCACTAGACTCATCAGCGGCTTCTCAACTAAAGACTGGTAAGCCTGACTTTGCTCCAGTTTGGTAACAATCATCTGCTGCTCGTACGATTCAACTTGAGTACGAAGGTGATCGAACTCAGGGTTATTGGCAAGCGCCTCTAATTCTTGGAGACGGCTGCTAGTCTGGGTATGCGTCTGCTCCCATTCGCTTTCCTTAGCCTTATACGTCTTGAGTTCAGCCTTCAACTCCTTAAATCGGCGCGCAGCTTGTGGAGTCCAGTCCTTTGCGTTACCCTCAAACTCAATATCGCCTAAAGTATCGCTGGATTCTTGGGGCTTTTCTTGTTGCGTAGTAGGTTTTGCTTCTTCGATGACGGGCGAACTATTAGATTCGGACGTCTGATTGTCTACCGAGTCGAAGAAGGAGTCGAGAGATTCGATAAACCCACCAGTATTGGTTGGTGAGGTCTCCAATGCGGTGTCAGATGCTGGCGCAGATTCAAGTGTAGTCATAATTAGGGGTAGATTAGTTGCTTGTTATTCAATATGAGACCATTCTTCAGGAGAACCGGTACGGGATACCGGACTTTTAGTCAGCTTCTGTAGGTCACGATAGAAGTCCGTATAGCCACCGAGCCAACAATGGCGCTCATTATTAGTACCGTTAGCAATAATGCTAGAATACGTTGGCTGTGCAGCAGAAGAGAGTGTAGCACAGGCAAGTTGAAAAATCGGGTCATCCAGAATCTCGCGTAGGCGTGAGATAGCAGCAATATCATGGAACCAATGTTCTAGGCTCTTTGGGACAGTAGCTTTGTGGGCTGGCATGCGCAAGTTAAACTTGATTCTACGGTCTTTGTCAAATAATTTATTGAAAGATTGTTTACTTTGTAGAATTACCTGAGAACGATAGGGCGCGAGCTGCATCCTTTAGGGCGATGTCTTGGTCCGCCTTAGATTGCTTGATCTGCATCTCAATCTGCGCTTTCTGTTGCGCGATCTGCATCTTGAGTTGATGTTCCTGCATCTTCATCTCCGTTGGGGATGGGCCTGCTGGCGGCTGGCCTTCTTGTGGCTGGCCTGCCTGCCCTGCTTGGGCTTCCTGCTGCTTGCGCTGCTGAGCCTGAACCTTACGTCCGGTATTAGTAATCACCTCCTGTGCAATTTGCAGAAGTTGTTTAGTCTCAGCAATTTGAGACTGAGCCGAGGGATCGGAAGCAAGATACTGTAGGTGGTCAGAGCAATGCTTGAAGATGCTTTCCACAAGAGGCAGATACTGTACTGGATCTGCCTGTCCGGCATCAATTGCTGACACTAGCTGCTGCAGCAACGGATTATGGATTCGTAGATGCATGCCGTGCATCTCACTGTCAAGAACCGCAACGGGTTGGCCGGATTGCATTGCTTGATTTTCTAGCATAGCGATCTTCGCATCAACGGTAGTTCTCGGCTCCGGATTTGCTGGCGCATACCGATCAACAAGGTCACGACCAACCCGTTCAGAAGTAATATCGCGAATTAGATTGCGTCGGCCTACGTCATCGTAAGAGCCTGCAATAGAGTTCAATTCACGAAGAGCAAGTAGCCGGTTAGCTGCAGAGCCAGCACCGATGGCTTTGACTGCAGTAGTCTTGGTAAAGTCCAGCGATTTGATAATAGGTTCCGCTACACCTTTCTCAGCACAACGGGCAAAGAATGCCTTAGTACGCGCATCACGCTGAGGATTGCCCACAGCGCGTCGTACGACCTCCCTTAGTAGGCGAGTCCACGAGGAGTAAAACAAATTGATTGTAGAGCCCGTCAGGCGCGAAGAAACGGCAAGATCGTGTTCCGTCTGAAGTTGATTTCGGTATGGGCTGGATTGTGACCCGTAAGTAGAGACCAAATCCACATTGGAGGCTAGCTGGTTCTGCAGGTCGCTTAATGCAGGAAGCAGATTCTGCGAAAGGTTTGGTGCCGCCTTCTCAACCACCTTCACATTGGGCGAGAGGATAGAGTACGGGCCATACATCGTGAAGGATAAGTCTTCCAGCGCACGCTGCGTTTCTGGCTGGATCATCACCGCACTTGCCATCATGGCGCTATCAAGCATCTGGCAACGGATGCGATTGGACGTCTGGATCTGGTTGAAGATGCGATGGCCCAAGCCGCGAACCGAATGATACGTACCGTTGCTACCGACCCCGAACGAAAATAAAACGTACGCTTGTTCAGGATTACTGAACAAACTGTTACTGCGGAACATGAACTCCTTAGGAGATTCCTCGGCAAACATTAGCAATGAAACGCTTCCATCGAACTCACGAACCCACATATGGACCACCTGAACTGTGGTGTTTTCCAGACCGGTATACAAATCATTGTTCTTCATCTCCCGCTGCGTAGACTCCCAGTCAGCATAGGTGTGGCTGCCGTTGCGGCCAGAAGTACGGGCATTCTTAAGGATGACTCGCTTCACTTCTTCCACATCCCAGCCCACCTTCGCAGCGGCTTCCGGATTCTTGACAAAGGCATAAAGTTCGTGAAGCAGATACTGACGACGGGCACAGGCTACCTCGATGTACTCCTCAGAGGCTTGAGTTTGGCGTGGGATTAGGAAGTCCCCCAATCCACACACCCGGAATTTCCAACTTTTAGGGTCTTCAAAATAAGCCACTCCGACCCCGTGTTTCGTAAACTCCGTACATAGGCGAAGGTACGCGCTGTGGAACTCAGGCCATTCACGAAGCATCTGGGTTAGTTCTTCGGCAATAATGTCCTCCGCGTCTTGGCGTGATGCGGGCTCACCCAACTGGATCTTTACATTGACCAACCGCTCAAGCGAAGTATAGAGGTCAACGTAGGCAGACATCGAAACATCCAAATAGCGCTGGGCCTCACCGAAGTTTAGGTTTGTGCGGTTCCCTTGGCCGGTGCTCGTAAGGACACGTTGGTCGTACGGCGGGGCACCATCGAACATTGCATCCGTACGAGACCGGTTTACGGAGGATTTTTCATCGGCTTTACGTAGGGTATCGTAAATTGAGTTGGCCGCCTTCACATCTCGCAAACGCGATTCTGGGGCATCAAGCGTATCCGGATCGAGGTTGAGCAAGTCAAACTCATTCAGGCCAGAAACAATGTGGGGCGGGTTCTGTGTCACAGGGTTATATTATTTCGGGTTAGCTAGAAAGTCAAGAAATTGTTTCAGGCTCACCGAAAATCAATTTTACCAGTTGAGTAATAGGGATACGCTTACGTACGCCGTCGTCTCCGGTAATCTGTACGCACCATTGGTGCCCTCTAGGGTGGATGACGGGCTTCACACGGTGCTGCACGCCAGCAGTACGCCCTCTAGCGGCCGGTATCACGCGGGTCACAACGCCGTCACGCGTGATGCCGTACTTGGAATAGTTTGGGATGATAGTCATTTCGATTTGGTTTGTCATGTCGGGGGTACTGTGAGTCCCGTAAGGGATATTGTCAAAACATTTCTGAGTTATTTTTGAGGGAAACCTAAGGGGGGTCTTTCTAAAGCTTGAGGCTGGCGCATAGCGTAGGTTATTGGCTTTGCGTAGTTTGGATTTAGCCCGTCGTAGCTCAGCAACCGCTACGGCTCTATTGACTTCGGCGAGGCGCATCTCAGCAAAACGCTCTGCTGAAATCCAATATTCATCGTTGACACAAGATTTCCTTATCCCGACAAAGACCTTACCATCTTCGCGAACCGACCCCTTACGCGGTCTAACTAAAACTTGTTCCGTTTTAACTCTAACTATTCTTTCTGTGGTGCATGCAGTAGCGCTCATAGGCAAACCCAATATGCATCCGGTGACCGGTTTCCGTCAAGCTAAAAGTTATTTATTGATTTTAGGCTTATACTATATACTATATCTTTCTCCTTTAGGTAATTCATAATAGGTCAATAATTCATTTCCTTTTACCCTTTATGAATTATATGAATTTATTGAGATACCCACTTTCCAGAAAGTCTTTGAACTTTCTCGGGGGGCAGAAAACGCATAAGTCATAAACTAGCCGACGCCATTTACCCTGAATCCGGTGTCCGGTGACTGGCTCCTGCTACGTGCAAGCGCGATCTGCACTGCGCGAGAGAACTGGCTGCATACTTGTTAGTCTTTTGTTAGCTAACAAATTTCTAGTGGCAAATAGTGTACATTATTTGTCATACAACTCATCCCGCATTCCGGAATCCTCAGCCCCCATCCCTCATTCCGGAATCCCGATACCGGATTCTTTTATTGCTGAGTAGCTTTGCCCTAAAGGTCAAGTAGTATTCCCTTTGATATGCTCGTTTCTTCTCGTACTTATCGGGATGTAGTAGCGGTTCAAGCTCCCTTTTCCTGCGTAGCTCGCCCTGACGCTCTGCATAATACGTCTTCTGGTAGGCTTTTCTGGCCTCTTTGTTCCTGTCGTAGTAGCTTTGTTCCGTAGGCATATGCAATTAGATGCACCAGAATACCCTGTTTATATGCCCTCGTCAACCTTCAATTATTTTTTCCTCTAAGGGTATATTCATATCAAGAGAAGAAGAAAAAATTGCGCACCCACCCGTGGCGTCCCGCTGAAAACCGGCATCCGGCACCATTCAACTTGTGACAATGAACATAATGCGGAATTGACTATTATGTGCAACGTGTTCATTTTCAATGAATTATAACTATTCAAAAAGCGCATTAAAGCGACAGCATACTGGTAAGATGTAAACCGGTCACCGGACGCCGGATACCTACCGATCGGTATCTATTGTGCAAAGCAGCCAAGCGGGGGAAAGTGGATTGGTTCGACCCCTGCCCTGTCAAGGTAGTGTAGGCGACGAATGCCTGCACAAACAAACAAACAAACAAACAAACAAACAAACAAAGAACATGAAAATGAACATCACGATTGAAACCGCCGCATCCGACGCCTCCGCTGCCCTATGGAATTGCGCCACCGCATCACATAGTCTGACACTAGCCGTCGCGGCCTTATGTCAGGCTGCCGGAGAAGACTTCAAAGCTGCAGGAGTAGCGCTTGCGAATGAATGGTCCAAGATAGGGGGCAACGTCGACGATTCGCAAGCCACGCGCAAGCTGGTTGAAGCTTGTTATGCGACGACGATGACCAGAAAAGACGCCAGCAAGTTCCTAAACGCGGTTGGGTTGGTCACGAAGCAAAGAATTGCTCAATTATTAGCAGTGGTTTACGATGGTGACGCGTCGAAAAACCGCGGGAAGGACAAGGCGAAAAGCCAAGATGAAACCGGCGACCAGAAAGAGGGAACCGGTTACACGTTCGAACAAGTTCTCGCAAGTCTCAAGACATTGGGGACAATGACTGAGGCGCAGGCCAACGCCATGCTGGAAGTCATTTCCGGCCTTGTCGCCTGATTCAAACCAGAAAGTCAAGACTGTCTTGACTTTTTCCGACGCGCAGCTTTCCGCTTAGATGGAGCACCAAAACAAAACAAAACAAAACAAAACAAAGAACATGAAAAACTACACGCCTAAAATGCCCCACGCCTTGGGGCTCAGCATTGCCTCAGACCTAATCAACGGGGCGACCAATAGTTCGCTCCGCTTCCTAGCGGATAACCCATCTCGGGCCGTGTCGAATGGCTCATGGCAGGACGTCATTGGCAAGCTTCTAGACGTCGTCAGCAAGCCTTACGCTGCCTTTTCCATATTCACGAGAGGCAATGGCAAGCTTCCGTTCTATTGCTTCAGCAGCATGGCAATCTTAGATTGTGCTGGCTACGGTGAATGCGGAAAGTGGTGCTATAGTAAAACCGCTTGGCGTCAACCTAACGCATGGGGGAGACAAGTATCCAACTCCATGCTACTCCGAAGCGGTGAGGGGCGGGCCTTGATCCGCAAGGCTTTCCTCGCCCTACCTAACGGCGTCGCCGTCCGTCTCTATGTGGACGGTGATTTCCACAGCGTAGAATGCCTTAAGTTTTGGATGGGTCTTTGCCATGAGCGGCCAGACCTTCAACTTTATGGCTACTCAAAAAGCTGGCTTGAATTTATCCAACTCAAGCTGTCGGGCTACGTGTGGCCAACAAACTACGCCCTTAACCTTTCATCCGGCAGCAGGCATGACGAAATGCTCAAGGGAATCATGCTCACCCTACCCATCACAAGGGGGGAGTTCATCGCCGTGCCCGTAGCAGGGCACCACATGACAAGCAAAGCGTATCAAAGCAAGCGTAATGCTGGCCATGCTGCCTATGCAAAGAACGTTCGGGAATCGGCAGGCGAGCGGGTCTTTGTATGCCCCGGAAAGTGTGGCGATTGCCTAGCCGATGGGTCGCATGCCTGTGGCTCATTCCGCATGGCCGGAGTCACCGTCGCAACCGGCGTCCATTGATAAAACCAGAAAGTCAAGACGGTCTTAACTTTCCCTGATGCGTAGCTTACCGCTGAGATGGAGCACCAAAACAAAACAAAACAAAACAAAACAGAACAAGACACATGAAACAAGAGTCCACTATTCAAATCACCGCTGCGGTTCAGTACCTAGCCATCAAGAACCCCGCTGCATTGCAAGACCTGCGCAAGCCGATGCCTAACGTCCTAGGCCGTACGCTTTGCCTATGGCTACCAACCCGCATCTCCACCTTAGCCTTCGACTTGCCACCATTGGCGAAAGGGGCTCGGCTCTGAAAGTCAAGACGGTCTTGACTTTTCAAAAGACAAAAACAAAAACAATAAAACACCATGACCACCACGTATAAGACTTATTCCACCCATGCCGAAGCGCATGCCGCCAAAACTATCCTGAATGCTGCCACGTATTATCTCGCCTACGGTGAGTATGAAAGACCGTGTTACACAGTGCGCAAGGTGCGCGGCATGGATAGTTATTACATCCATGCCAAGCGATACTTCTACGCTGGCACCTTTTATGCTATGAAATCGGGCCCAGTGTGCGCTTGAGCGCACCATCAAATCAAAAAGTTAAGACGGTCTTAACTTTTCAAAGGCGCAGCTCACCGCCTAGTTGAAGCGCAAAAACAAAACAGAACAAGACACATGAAATATAAATTGACAAACAAATCGAAAGAAAAAGACGGGGTGACGCTTTACAGGATCGAAGCCCTAAGGGCCTTCGGGAACGTGAGCGCCGGAGAGTTAGGCGGTTGGGTAGAATCGGAAGCCAACCTAGCCCACGATGGCAATGCTTGGATCGCCGACGAGGCTGCAGCCTCCGGAAATTCTTGGATCTACGGAGATGCTGTAATCTCCGGCAATTCTTGGATCTCTGGAAATTCTGTCGCCTACGGCAATGCTGTAATCTCCGGCCATACTGTAGTCTGCGGAAATTCTGCAATCTACGGAGATGCTGTAATCTCCGGCGATTCTTTCATCTCCGGAAATTCTTGGATCTCCGGAAATTCTGTAATCTCCGGCGATTCTTTGATCTCCGGAAATTCTTGGATCTCCGGAAATTCTGTAATCTAAGCAGAAAGTCAAGACGGTCTAGACTTTTCAAAGGCGTAGCTTTCCGCCGAGATGGAGCACAAAACACAAAACAAAACTAAAAACATGTACCCTGTATCCCTTAACCTTAACTTTGAATCTAACGCCAAGCAATTGGTTGACTTGCAAGTCCGGCTTGCTGCGCTGAAAGCTATCGGCGGCACGCCTAATGTGTATGCCGGAACACCGAACGGTAGCGGCTATATTTACTGCGCTATCTATGAAGTCGAGAACACTATTGTGGAAGTACTAAAGGCAGACATAAAACGCTTAGCGTATACTGGCAAAAAGCCTGTAAAAATAAAAGTGAATGAAATCATTGACGTTATCCTGTAACTGAATTACAGTCCTGTCTCCGGCGCAGCTCACCGCCTAGTTGAAGCGCAAAACAAAAACAAAAGAACGAAATGAAATCGACAAATGCAATCAATCCAATCCGCCCATCCGAACTCCTGCCCCTTGCTGAGGCAGCGCTCCTCGCCAACCGCTTCCTGATGATCGTCGGGTCGGGCGGTGCTGGCAAGACCAGCATGGTCTGCAATGTCCTTGGCCCTGCGATGGGGCGCAAGGTATGGGATGTTAACCTCAACGGCCAAGGGCCGCAGGAAACCATTGGCTATCTGGTTCCTGACAGCAAGACAAGGGACGGCTGGTTCACCTCACCGGAAATCTGGCCGACGTTCGACCGTGTCGGTGACGAGCCCGTCCTCCTGTTTCTGGATGAGGTCAACGACTACGACCCACAAGTTCGGGCATTGCTCCGCAGCCTTTATCCGGCTTCCGGAAAGCGGAAGGTGGGCTCGCACACCTTAGGCTCAAACGTGTTCGTGGTCTGCGCCACAAACCGCAGGCAAGACGGTACCCGCTCCGCTGTGGAGGATGCACCATTCACTGAGCGCTGTATCAAGGTAACGCTTGAGGCGGACGTTGGGGATTGGTTGGACTGGTACGATAGTATGCCAGCCCTTGCTAGTAGCGGGAGCCATGTGCCTGCCTTTCTCCGCTTCGGCACGACGGGCGGCGACGGGCTCGACCACTTCAACCCGCCGATCGTCATGCCGTACGACGGCAGCCCGCATCCGTGCCCTAGAACGTGGGAAGCGGTCGCGCTGCTTGAGCCACTGCGTAAAGCGGCGAAGGACATCTACCGCAAAGCTGTCAAAGGCAGCATCGGTGACGCTGCCGCCAGCGCATACTTTGGTTTCCTTCAGCACGTTGACATGCTGCCAGATATCGCGAGCCTCAAATCAGATCCGGATGGCTTTGTTATACCGGCTGATCCGGCCTCGCAGTTTGCCCTTGTCAGTGCCTGCCTTAACGGTGCGACGAGGGGCGTGAAGGATGTTGCCATCGGCGTGCACAGTGGTGGCTTCGACTGGCTGGTGACACTACTCCTGAAATGTCGCGGCGACATTCGGGAGTTCGGTACACGCTCCGCTGTCCGGCGCGGCATACCACTTGACGAACATCCTAAGTCGCATGCTTTAATCCTAGGCTAGAAGTCAAGACCGTCTAGACTTTCCCCGATGCGTAGCTTTCCGCTGAGATGGAGCAGAGTAAATATAAAAACAAAACAAAACAAAACAAAACAAAACAGATATTATGAACACTACCAATACCACCAACGCTGCTAACACACTGAACCTCAAAGTCGCACAGTCCCTTGTCCTGTGCCACTTCGCCACCACTGCGCCAGCTACCACTGCGCTAAACCGTTCTGCCACGGCTCGCGCCGTCAATCAAGCGGGCTCAACAAAGGATGCCGCCCGATTATATAATACCGTACTTGCCAGCAAAGGTACGGCGGTTGGCAAGGCAATCAGCCTGCAGCAACGGACGGGCGTAGCTATCCGCCGTCTCGGCATGCTGTGCCAGACGGGCGGCTTCTATCTGAGGGTGAAGGACGTTGCCAAAGTACAAGACCTATTCGATGAGGCGCAACACGAGATGGATATGATACGGGAAGATATCCTGCGCACCTATCCGGATTTAATGGCCCAAGTTATCCGCAAGCTTGCTGGTTTCGGCGGTGAGGTTTCTATCCCATCAGCGAGCGAAGTGGCAAGCCGCTTCACCATGCGCTTGTCAGTCATCAATCAGCCGGTAGCGGTGAACGAGTCTGTCCTGTCCGGTCTATCTGAAGAGGTGGCCAATCGGGTAAGGGCGGACAGCAAGCGCCAGATTGAAGAGGACTTCCGCACTGCTCATGCTGGGCCTGTCCGCGACATGAAGAAAGTGATAGAGGACTTTACCGATGCGATGCGCAATGCTGACCGCTTGCACCTTACGCAATTCGATAAGCTTCGCGATGAGGCACGGCGTCTAAAGAACCTCAACTTCCTTGACCTGCCAGAGATTGATGCTTTAGTTTGCGCTGTCGCCGAGGTGAGCGCTATGCCGAACGGCACGCCAACAAAGGATGAGCGGCACAGCATCGCCGCGAAAGCAGATAAGGCAATTGCCAAAGCAGATGACACGCTCGCTGCGTTAGGTCTGTAACCTGTATCCGGTAGCCGGTTGCCCCGACCCTCCATAAAACAAAACAAAACAAGTACAATACAATATGAAAGCCAACACGATTGACCCCACCTCGTTCGACACCGACCACCCGCTGTCCGCCGCCATGCGAACCGTGAGCCGCTACTGGTTCCTCGCCTATAGTAAGCTGATGTCAATGGAATGGCAGTGGTCTGATACTGTGCCCTACGGGGCAACCGACGGTCGCCGCCTACTGCTCAATAAGTTAGGCATTGCCAAGCTGTGCCGCCAGCCTAACGCCTCTGGCCTGATTGCATTCTTGCTGGTGCATGAGGCACTGCATGCCCTATTGGGGCACGGCTGGCGGTTGGCTAAACTGCCCGACCACAAGCGGGCAAACGTCGCTGCCGACTACGTGATCAACGCGATGATCGCGATGCGGAATCGTGAGCTGAAGAAGGAGGTGTTCCCCTTCATTGACGGGGTGCTGCTGGACGAGCCCTTGAGCGGTGACAACAGCGCAGAGCAACTCTACCGCATACTCAGTAAGCCGCAGCCACAGCCACAGCCACAGCCTGAACCGCAGCCGCAGCCGCAGCCTGAGGATGGTGATGACAGCGGTGACGACAGCGGCGACAGCGACAGCGGCGACAGCGACAGCGGCGACGACAGCGGCGACGACAGCGACAGCGGTAAGTCGAAGGACGGCGATGAGTTAGGCCCTGATGACTTATCTGACTTCGTAGGAACAGGTGCGCCGGATACCCTTGAGCCTGAAGCGGAAGAGGGTGAGACGCAACAAGAGGCCATCGACCAGATTGAGGAGGCCAATGACCGCATACTTGTAGCGGATGACATCGACCGCAGGAAGCAAGCCGAATCCGGAATGACTGGCCAGCGTGTTGGCACCCAGCGTGCCGATGCAAGCAAGATGAACTGGCCTGACCTGCTACGCCAATGGCTTACACAGAAGTCCCGTTCCGGATGGGAAGGGTTGTTCAATGCACCTGTCTTCCTATCCGTCGGGACTGTGGCTGCTGGCCGCCGTAGCAAACGGGCTGGTGACATCGTGCTAGTGATTGATACCTCCGGCTCTATCGGTCAGTCAACCTACGACCGCTTCCTATCTGAAGCGCAGAGTGTGCTGGATGAACTTAATCCGGAACGCCTGCACCTACTCAGCGTAAGCCATACCGTATGCGATGCCGTCACACTTGAGCGCAGCGACGCTGTGCCAACCAAGCTCAAGGGCGGGGGCGGTACAGCATTCCATCCGGCATTCGATTGGGTTGCCAAGAATGTCGATGAGGTTGATGTGATGGTCTACCTTACAGATGGCTGGTCTGATGACTTGCCTGAGCTCAAGCCAGTAGACTATCCCCTGCTGTGGCTCACGACTGAGCGACCAGCTAAGGAGTTCCCCATCGGTGAGGCGCTCGAAATCACAGAGATGTGAGATGTAAACCGCGTAGCTTACCGCGTAGCTGAAGCCAAACTAAAAACAAAAACAATACAATTATGATTAAGACTAAGAAAGAATTTGCTAAGCTCTACCCAAAGAAAGATTCGGGCCAGACTAGAGAAGAGCTACTACAGTGGGTGCAGCACATGAAGGATGGGAATACTTCAGAGGTACTGCTTACTCGTATCGTAGTAGAGAGTACAATGAACTTTGCTTATGTTGTCAAAGGGTACCATATACATTACGTTACTAGTATGGTGAGCAACTCATTCTGTACGTACTCTGAACTTACAGGTGGGATGTTCGGCACACATCTTCTCTATGACTATGGAGACATAGGGCTAGCCCCACACCATCCTACACTCTTGTATCGTTATTCAGTAAAAGAACTATACTCTATTAGTAAAGACAGGTCAAAGCAGATACTAATGCTAGGCTGTTTTCCGTTCATCTTTATGTCAACCATTACTTCAACGGAAGAGCCTATACCTGAATCCGGTATCAGTGATCCTGTATTGGCATTAGTGGCAACTATCCATAAGCTGCCAGAGGAAAATCAAAGTGCGCTCCTTATGTTATTTGATAAGTATGGGCCAACCAATACTCTATTAGGCCGCGCACTAATTCACCTTGACAAGTTCAGATCGTTCTGATTTCATTCTCCCCCAACCAACCAAACCAAACCAAACCAAACACTTAACTATGAACAAAAACAATATTCAAATTGATGCAGGCAATACAGTAATTGATATGGACTACGCAATAACTAATAGGAACGGGCTCGTCGTTACCGCATACGTCAACAGTCTCTCCATCCGTACCACCTCAATCACGCTTGAACGTATCGTGCAAGTATTCATCAACTCGGTACTCGCCGCGTGTCAATCTGATAAAGCTAATACGGCACGCGTTTCCCTTGAGATTAGACAGTTTATCGACTCCATACGTGTGGGCCTATCATCGTAACCACTCAGCTAATACTAAAAAATACTACAATATGAGAATAACAAGAATAACAAACAAGCATTTCAAGCTACTGCAGCTTCACTCTATGCCGACAGCCGACCCAGATCTAAAGCACATACTCAGCTTACTATGTAAGTGCCAACCAAATATTATGAAAGTAGGTAACGGCGTAACAGTGCGTCATCAGATGCTCGGCAATGGGCCTGATGAGTGGACGGTCAGAGTACGCAAGCCCCAAGCTAAAGAAGAAGGAGGTGCGCTGTGACCTTCTTCCTTTCCTTTGCCATTCTATTCATGATCGGACCACTGCCAGTCCTAATGACCTTGTACCATATGGCTGCAGCAGGCGTACGGTACAAGGTCGAGCTCAATAAGATGGAGGCCCTAGCTATTCATCGGACACGCCGTTGACGTAGTTGATTGCCGCCTTGCGTGAGACCGAACGTCTGATGCTATTGACGCGCTCCATTGGGTCTTGCTCCTTAGCCTGCGCCACATTGTAGTAAGTCTTTTGCAACCACTTGTCGTTCGGTCTCCACGCGATACGGTATCCTTGAAACGCCGAAGCTAGGGTATCATCGCTGAACTTGTACTGCTTAGCTGATGCGAATACTTCGGCAGGACTAGCACCCATAGAGACCATCGACTTCATGAACATACTAAGCCTATGCTGCGTCTCGTTGATGTTATCCTGATGCCTGTCTACGGCATCGTCAACTTGGGACTCTGACATATTCCTACCGCTAGTAAGTTCACCGGCAAGGGATACGGACTTGTCGAGTAAGTCTTTAATGTTTCTGAACCCTCTGCGTTCCATATCCCCAAAGGTCACTGTCTTAGGTCTCGCACCTATGACTTCTCCCCAGAAAATAGAGGTCGCATCTTGTTGGCCAGCTCTAGTAATATCTTCAATCTTCGAGTAAGATGATGGGATAAGAGCATTCTTCCCATAATACTGGAGCATGCGCTGCATCTTCATCGCGGTATTATCAGTCTCTAGATAGATTGGCTGGCCTCTATTATCCGTATTGTTTAGTATCTCACTAACTGCAGAGGCTGCAATCTGCACCCCAATCAGGTCTCCGGTAACATAGCTAGCTAGGCGTGACGCAATCTGCTTAGTCTCGCCAGTTTGAAAGGCTTCTTTTACGATACCTAAGGCATCCGTAAGTTGACTGTGCGGAAGGATGTAACTCATATCAATGAACTGTATCTTACCACCTTTTAGGATACGTGAGTTTAGGTTAGCACTTTGCTGCCATTGGGGTAGTGACTCACGTAACGCTGCGAGTTCTTGGGGTGTAAGATTGCGTTCTTCCTCGTCACCGCTACCCGTTAATCCCTTGAATACTACAGTAGCTAGAGCGCCAATCGCCGCACCGCCTAACGAAAGTGTGCCGATAAAGCCAGCTAGTCGCTGGAAACCTCGGCGTGCCATTACACCGCCTTGACCAATTTCTTCCTGTGCAAGGGGGATTGTATTCAACATAGTACGAAATACCTCAGACTTCCAACGAGCAAATGGTAGGAAGATCTGTGCCATTGGGCTCCTATTAAATGACTTAACTGCGTCTACAACTTGAGACTGCCCAGCAAACGTAAGTTTGACTTTACGGGCAGCAAGTTCTTCTTTTGCTTCAGTAGACATTGAAGTACCAAAGTGCTTATTGATAACATCAAGTTCATAGTGGTATGCGTTCGCTTTGAACGAGCCGTCTACTGCACCATCAAGAGCAGCGAGGAAGTCAGCTACATTAGTAAAGGTACCCCATGCTGCACCTAAAGAGCCCTTAAGATATCCTTTTGCTTTCATCATTGCCATAGCACCACCGGTATCTTTAGTAACTCTAGCCTCATCAACAATGGATATCAGATCCATCAATTCACTTTCAGGAGAAGAGATTAAGCCCCTCAGAAGATCCTGAGCAACTCTCCCTTGCGACTGGTCATTGAGTACATTAAGCTGAATCAATCTACGAATAGAGTTCCTCTGCTCTCCCTCATTGGGTAGCATACTGTATGACGCCCTGAAAGATTCTATAACGGATTGTCGGGTCTTAGATGAGAATGGATTAAGTAAGATACCTTGAGCGGCACTAAGTAGATAGCCACCGATAGCATTGCGCGGCCAGTATCCTAATCCAAACTGAGTCTTCATAAGAACAGAAGCGCCCGTTACTTTCATAACTGCTTTACCTAAAGTGTTCATCATGTCGGTGCTTGCAGAATTAAGCCCTTTCATGTTGGTCCCGAACATCTCGTTCAATACTCCGGCGACCTTTGGGTCAAAGTATAAACCAGCAAGAGGGCCTGTAGTTTTTACAGAGTTAGATGCATAGGATTGAACCCACCCCTCTTTTGGTGTCACGCTCGCTAAGCCTAAGCTCTTCGCTGTTGCGGCAAAATTAGTTCTGAACTGGTCATTTGCTGCCAGCATGCCAACTCGATACATAGTATTGACTGCATTTGCGAGTGGGTCTTCAATCTCGCCTAAGAGTTCGCGAAAGGTAGAATCAATATCTTTCTTAGGCTTAAACCTATCAAGGTCTTTACGGATTGAATCAACTGTTGTCTTATCAACCGCAGACGACATTGTCTCTAGTGATTCTAAATACTTATCTAGTTTGTGGAGTGTAAGGTTACTTACATCCTCGCTAGTGTAAGGGTCACCAATCTTCTTAAGCTGAGCCTCAGACTCTTCGTAATATAGAGCCGCCGCATTTTCACGTAGCTTATTGAAGTCAACATCTTGCCCTTCAATCTTTAGTACACCACCGAATTTCGTAGCCTCTGCCCATCCCTTAGTAGTAAAGAACTTGTATGCGCGAGTAAGGTAGATATTGTTTGACTCATCAAACCCTACTGACTCCTTAAACGTATTGATATCCTGCCTAAAGCTAACTACTTTATCTACAAGTTCTCCGAAACCTGCAGCTCGAATGCTTTCCTCAGCAGCTTGTTGCATCTTGGCAAACGCATCATTAAACCGAAGACGTTGTTCGCGCTTGAGCTTCTCGCTATACTCCTTAACAAGATCTGCTTTATGCCCTTCAGTCTCAGTGTCAGGGATCGTTGCCTCATATGCTGCAACTTTATCCGAGATGTTCTTTAAGTCTGCCTTAGTTAATGGTGCTGCCGTAGTACCAAAGAGCATCTTGATGTCTTCCATAGGGACACCACCCTTAAGGGCTATCTCTTGAAGCTTAGGAAACTTCTTAACTAAGTCTTTAGAGGAGACAGCAATTTGGTTAACCGTACCAGATCGAAAGCTAATAAAATCCCGTAGCTTAGATGGGAGATTGTATAGGTGTAGTTTCTCATGCACACGCTCAGCCTTGCCTTCAGCAGATGAGAGAACTGTAATAGCGTACGATGTCTGATCTTCAAACGGTGCGCCATCAAGGGCGGCCATCAGGTTTCCGACATCCCCAAAGCCACCATTACCGTTATGCTCTACACCAAAATCAATCGAACCGCTTTGATTAATCTTGCGAAGTGAACGCTCAGCGATCGACATTGCCGCTGCTGTTTCAGTAGTTGGGTTCTTGATAAACTGCTCACTGAGTTTCGTAACGAAGGCCCTGATTGCATCGGTGATCGTGCCAATAAGAGTCTTGTTGCCTTTGGTAGCGCGGAGGACCTCCTCATAGGTATGGCCGTTAACCGCTTTCTCAACCTGCATCCTGATCCATTCATCGGCAATACGTTCATCATTCAGGATACCGGAAGCGCGATCTTCTTCGATCTTAGCCAGTACCTCTTTATGAGTTAAGCCGGATGAAGAGTAATATTCCTCAGCTACTTTTTGCAGCCTGTCACTACCTAATTCAGAAGCTACCTGTTGAATATGCTCCGGCGTAAATGCTTGCTTAACTGCAAGATGGGCGACCTCATGATTGACTAGAGCTTTGATTCTCGCCTTAGTTGCACTCTCGCTTAGGCCATCGACTAAAGCATTCAGGTGCGTGCTATTAAACTTCAAGACATTTGGATTACTCCTATTGATACCGGCCAACTGATTCATGTTGGGGTCTTCCTCAATAGTCATGCCGGAAGGAAGTGCCATAGTAAGGTGGTCAACTGGAGTCAGTATACCGGATGGCGTAGCCGATGTAGTGGATACTTCGGGCGTTGACTCAAGGTTTACTCCTTTGAAAAGTTTAGCACGATGTTCGGCAAACTCTTTGAGCGCGCGTAAACCGTCTTTGGTACTTTGTGATTTGAGATTGATGTCGCGAGCAGCATCAATATTAAAGGTGTTGGCACCGGCAAACATCTGAGTGTAATCGAGCAACTCATTAAATGCTTCTGCCATCTTTGTATCGGTAGGAGCGTATCCAAATAGCGACCTAATGGACTCCCAGATACGGGATAGGATAGACCGTTGTGCTTTTGGGGTGACGGCGCTAACGATGCTCTGAAACTCCGGAGCGGTAAGCGCATAGGTAAGGAACTCTTTATTATCGGTAAGCGCTCCTTCAAAATGGCTCATGTCTATGCCCATCTTAGCCGCTTGAACTGCGGTGAGTTCGCGTAGTTGAGATATACGATTGAGCGCAGCCACCTGATGTGGTGTGGTTGGGTTGCTCATCGTCTGGTAAGTTACGGCATGCAGGTATTCATGGAGTAGGACGTCAACAACGCCTCGTCCATTATGGCCCGATAGGTTCAGAAGAACCATATTGGAATCCGGCATAAAGGCACCTGCAAAGTGGGTGCTGTCGAGGTCGCCAATTACAAACGTCGTGTTACGAATTAGATCAGAGTAAGCAAGCAATACATTAGCGACCATCTGTTGCATCTGTGAGCCTGTCTGAAGCACTTCACGGAGACCGGATACAATTGACTCAGGGTTACCGGTTACAATACCCAAGCGTTGTATCTCGGCAGTGTTTACCTTACGTGCGGTAGCCGCTAGCATTTTGCCATTGCTTACGGACGGTTGAATAACAGTCCGAGTATAATCCTGTGCAAGGATTCTAGTCGCACGTACTCTATCTCTCAGTTCGGTTATTGTAGCTCCCTTAGATACGGGCTCTATGCCAATCTTGAGCTTCTTTGTAGCTGTTGGTGTGATGTATGTACCGTTTCCTGATGGCAAAAATCCTGCATCTATGAGTAGATTAGCCAACATCGCTCCATCGTGAGTACTTTGTAGCGCCCTTGTAAGGATAATTTGGTCCTCTTTCCCCTTTTGATTTAAAATCTGACCCGCTAAATTTATAAGGTCTTTACTTGTAGTTGCTTCAGTTGTATTAGCAACAGATCTAACAAGTCTGGATAGCAGAGTCCTCATCTCAGAGTTTGAGTCAAGGGCATTAGTAAACAGTTCAAGGGTATCATGCCCGTCTTTTCGCATTACTTCAGCACGAACATCTGCATTTTCATCTACTATACTGTCAAGCATAGAATTAAACTGGGTAAAGTTTCCAGATTCAGAATATGCACTTATTACTGGACGACTACCTTTTCTAAGGATTTGTGCTTCTTGCTGTGCGTTAGCGGCCTTATTTAGTACCGTTCGGTACTGCTCTGGTCCTGCCTGAAGATTACCTTCCGTTATTCGGTCGTGTAAATTTCTACCATAGTTATTTAGAACCTCAACATTATCCTTACCTTTAATTCCAGTCTTTCGGATTGCATCTGCTGCTGTTTTTAATGAGGGTTCTTTATTGTCGTCACCCACCATTTCATCCAAGATAAGTTTATTAAGATTTACATCTGATATATTACCACCTTTGGAAGCTACAGCCTTCTCAATCTTTTTAGCGAGAGCATATTCTTTTACTCCATTAGCGTAGTTAACCGTAGCCGCGCTAACAACTTCATCTATTACGGAACGGTTAATGCCAGACGCTGACATTATGGTTCGTACTAATCCTGTATATTTACTCCCCTCTCCACTTTTATTTGGCTCATTCGTTTCAGCCATCATATCATTCATTAGGGTATCAAATGTATTATTTGCTCTACCCCTAGCTGAATATACACCATCAAGATTAGTATCAGCAGGCTTACGAAGCAAGCCCCCTAAGTCACCTAACTTGCTTATCGGTGTATACTCACGTGCTGGGGTGGACAAGTCACCTGCTCCGTATACGCCACTATGATTTGGATGTGGCTTTACGCTCACCACAACGAAAGCACCGTCACCAATTTCGCTAACGTCAATTGATGGGTTCTTCTTAAAGGTTGAGGATTCTGCTATGTGTTTAGGGATTAGAACCGTAATCCGCCGATCTAATTGGCTTGCTGTTATAAGCGGGTCGTTGGTAAAAATACCACTGATGACGTTACCATTTGGGTCTTTAATAACAGGTAGTTGAATAACACTAGGATCGTCACCCATCATATTGGGTACTTTTTTCTTAGATGTTTCTGTAGCCGAACCTTCAGGCACCTCGATAAGAGGGAATCGCTCAGTTACAGCGGCGAACAGACGTTTCTTAATTTCTACTGAGTATGCTTGAAATGGAATACCGCTTTCTGGTCTCGGTGAAAATCCCTGTCCTTTGAGGTCAGTTATAAAGTATCCGCCATTGACAAACTCTGCGAAGCTCTCAGCTTCAGATGTATTACGAAACACACCGTGTTCACTATTGATCGGTTCAGAAGTAACAGGTTTTTTCTTTACGACTTTAGTAAGCTTTTTTGGTTTTTCTGGTTTACCATTTGTTTCAATAATATCAATAGCATCTGCGGTTAGGATATCCGCTTCGGATGGGGTTTGCTCATCAGCAGGAACAGAACTAAGATCAGTAATTAGACCATCAATCCTTTTGGATTCCGTATCAACAATAGCTTGACCTGTATCTACTGCTTGTTTAAGCTCATGCAATTTAGTACGTGTATCACTAGGGACATCTTCCCCATGTGTATCTGCTATTTCTATTTGTTTTCGTAGTGTCTCAAAGTTCTCCTTGAGCTGACTAAAAATAATCTTATTCTTTCCGTTGGGGTTAGGCACAGGAACAGTATCCTCTAAACTAACTAGCTTAACTCCAAGATCACCAATCTCAGCTTGAGTGTCTTGGGGGTTATCTACAACGGTTGTTTCTGTAATCCCACTAACTGGAACTCTCTTCTTCGGTGTAGTAGCCTTTTTCTTTGTTGTTGGTGTAAGTACCGGAGTTTCAGTAGGTACCGGAGTTTCAGTAGGTACCGGAGTTTCAGTAGGTGCCGGAGTTTCAGTAGGTACCGGAGTTTCAGTAGGTACCGGAGTAGGTACATCTTCATCTTTGCTAGTAAAAGGTGCATTTTTTAACTGCTCTACTAACGTACGAATTGTGGCTACATTATTAAGGATATTCGTCTGTGCCTCAGCTTGAGACCCATCCATAGCCTTAGCTTTTTGGGAAGCATCGACTATAAGACCCATCAGACCAGCGGTAGCAGGTCCGAAGTTCTCCCCCAATTCTTGTTTTAAATTAAAAAGATCTTCTTGGCTAGCTCCTTCCTCTTTTGCGTTAAGATCCCTTAGCTTCATGGCTAATTCATTACTCTTAAAAGTATCGGCAAATAGTTGCTCTTCCGGTGTAACTGCTGGACTTGTAGGTGTAGGCCCTACAGGTGTGGGCGTAGGCGTTGGTTCTACGGATGTAGGTACTGGTTCAACACCTTTTTTACCCGTTATCTTTTTCCCTCTAACAGGAGTAGGAACAGGAACTACTACGGGCGTACCCCCATCAGGAACAACATCTGCGGGGGCAGGAGTTGGGGTTTCTGCTGGCGTATCGACAGGCGCATCATCGAAAAGGTTAAGTTCTAACTGGCCGATATTTTCTGGATTGGACATCTCTTCAACAGAAGTATTGTAATACCGCAAGGCATCTTCAATCTGCCCTTTATCAGTAAGATGGATTTCTGTCGTCACGTTACCCTCACCAATATACTTTGCCCCTTTGATCTGTAGTACTGGTTTACCACCAACATCTGGAATCCATGAGAGATTCTCGACCCCCACTGGCAGGCCAATCTTACTAATAGTCTTGCCCTCCTTCAACGATACATATGGAGTACCGGCAGGAGTGTTTCCAGTATTTTTATCCAAGACTAGCAACCGCTTACGGTCAAGTGTTACGCTAGTCCTATCAATGTTCTGATACTTAGCACCTAAGTTAAGACTCTTAATACCGTAGCCCTTTTCTTTATCCAAGGTTAAACTAACACTACCATCATCATTTAGTTCAAGAGTGCCTGCATCGCTACCAACATACGCACGCTCACCGATATGGTCAGCAAGGAATCGTGTGGCTAACGGTAGGGTCTTGCTTCTCACATCGCCTAAATCCATCTCTGATTGACCATATGGGTCAAACTCAAGTGGCTTGTCGCTGTGGTCAACAACCTCTTCAGTAGCTGCCGTTTCCGTTTTCTTTTGTTTTGCAGCAATGTCCGCTTGCTTTTGTGCAGAGGCAGCAGCCTGAGCGTCGTTAAGTTGACGCTGCAATACTTCTGCGGTAGCGGTGCTTCCGCTCTTACGGAGTTTGTCTGCAACGGTGGTAAGCACAGTCACCCGAGCATCCAATGCCTGAGACATTTCCGATACGTTAAGTGGTGAAGCAATCTGCTTAAAGGCGGGAGCGATACCACCCATAGCACCACCTATGGCAAAGGCACTCCAGACCTGATTGACCCGCTCTGCTAAGGGGGTTGTCTTATCAAGAGCCGCGTCCTCCAGTTTACCTCGTATTGCTTGATCCAGTGCTCCTTTAAAACCTTCGTCAAGAGAACCTTTGATTACATGGCCTAAGTAATTCTTGTACGCGCCTCCGATGCTATCACGTAGTGCTGTTTGGAAAGCTTTATCGGTAACCGTATTAGAAGCATTCTGTAGGTTTTCATATAGGAACTTAGCTTGCTTATAGTTAAGATCACCAATAGGTACTTTGTGTACATCAGTAGCCAACTCATCAACAGCAGTAGCTGGGCGGAACTTTCCGGTAGCAAGATCCTCAACACCACCGTGGCCTAAAACACTCATGCCCGTAGTGATAATACCCGTACTTAATCCTGCTGCCATTGCGTAGCCAAAAGCCGCACGATGCTTTTCTTCATGGCTCATATTCTCATCGAGCTGACTATAGATAGAACCATATGTAGACGCAGCGGAGCGGGTAAAGCCTACGATAAATACAGGTGCTGCGCGTTCCGCAATGTTTAGTTTTGCGGGGAGATTTTCAGCAACAGCTTTGAAAGCATCACCAACAAGGGATTCTCCACCTACTTTTGCTGCCTCCTTAGCAACGTCAGCGGCGGCGGCATCCACCAAAGACATGGCGCTTCTGGTCGCCTCACGCATAATAGCTTTAGTGCTACCCTTTGCTACTGACCGGACTACTGCAGATAGCCCTTCTTTTGCTAATGCATACGCTCCAGTAGTGCCAATAGTTGCAATGACATCGGTAGCGATTTGTGGTACGAGATTAAGAGACTGGAAGCCCAAACCAAACTCGTCACCAAACATGCGGGCGTATTCCTCGCGATCGGACTGATCCTTGTTCATGGCAACTAGAGCCTTAGCTGCTGGCTCGATACCCATAAGGGCACCAATGCCTACAGGAAGCGTAGCAAGGGCGGAGAAGGTACTCATGCCCAACTGCTGTAGACGCTCAGAAAGACCGCTATAGTTCTTCGAGTCTCCGATCCACGATTCGAGGAAGTCAGAATCTGTTTTGCCAGCACCCTTAGCTACAGCGTAAGCAGATACTGCGGCGTCGCTCTCACCCAAAACTAGCTTGAGCATCTTTGGTGCTTCTGTTTCCAGCATAGCGGTACGCTGAATAGTGGCACGTTGTTTCTGATCCTCGTTAAGAGGGGAGTCCTTTAGCGCCTTTTCAAATTCGGACTTATTGCCAATAAGCGCGGGGCTAACCATTGGGTTGCCTAAGCTGTCAGTATCAATTCCGGTTTCCGGTCGATCTGCCCGATACACTGGACCGGATGCATGTTTGAGATAGTCCCCTAAGAACTGATTTATTTCCGTATTCGAGAACCGCTCTGAGATTGCCTTATTACCACCCACCAATTCAGACGGCGGGGGGACTACTTCTTCGGGGTGGGTGACACCAAATACATCTGTAATCTTACCTGCTAGCCAATCGATTGGGATAGCAACAAGGCTCTTAGCGCCTTCAAGGATACCCTCTCCGGTAGTCTGCTGCGCTACTCTCTTTGCCTCACGAATCTTCGCCGCTTCATTATCAAGCGAGCTTTTGAGGGTAGGGTCATTCTTTGCTTCTTTAGAGAGCGCGTCACTGAACACATTGTAGCGGGTAGCCTGAGCAACGGTAGACTTGCCTCCGTTAATTGGACTCATCAGATGGTGTACGTCACGCAGATCGGATGGGGCAATAGCTCCATTGCTAATCAAAGAATCGAGTTCGCCATTAAGGTTGTCTGGATTTGTATCCGCACCAGTATAAAGTTGACGGCCATCGGCTTCGTCAACAGCGACGACGCGATAGTCGCCTCGGTCAACTGCTGAAAGTCGGGCGCTCTTGATACTGTCCTTGTCATTCAGATACCCATCAACGGTATCCTGAATGTCAGCAATGCTATTAGGGGCGGACTGCTTGAGGGTCAAGTACCTTTGAAGTACCGGAGCCTTCTCCGAAAACTCAGGGCTATCCGGCGCGAAGTCATGCTGGTAGTGGTCAAGCAGGAATCGGGCATCCGCATCCTTATTCTGGATAGGGGCGGTGAGCGCCTGCATCTTCTGATTAAAGGTGTCCTCGGTATCGTCTTTGGTGAAGATGCCGTCCTTAACAGCGCGATCTTGGATTCCTTGCTGAATATCCTTTTCAGTATTATCATTAAATTCCCCATTCTTGTATGTACTCGTTCGTACATAGTCAGCGTACTGACGGATTTTTTCTGAGGGGTCGGCGATGGCGGTAGTGGCGGTATCGGCCCACGTATCAAACGGTTTGATTTCCAGCATTGTGGTAATTTAGTTAGTTATGTTATAGAGGAAATTTATTATCTAAATAGGTTTCGTGTAGCGGAGGGCTTCAGTTGTGGTTTTTCCTTTGGTCGGGAACCGGCTAGGATACTGGATGCAATTTTTTGTGCAATACCCAACTTTGTAGCTACAGTAGCATCTGGGGCATTGTATTCTTTTTCTTCTTCAGGGGTAGCGGAACGACCAATAATTGCATCTGCAAATTCTTTGTCGGCTGCTTTATTCCAAGCATTTGGTAGCTTACCTTCAAAGTCTTTCTTTAGATCGATCTTATTTACATCTGTGAGGAGATCATGATAATTTTTATTTTCTTCTTGGATTTTAGCTTTTCTTTCTGCTAAATCGGCAGCCGCTTGGGCTTTATCCTCTGCTGCTGTTTGCTTGTTACTAAGTACTAATTCGTTGCTCCTACCCAAGAGGTCAATAGGAACCTCAGCATTATTCTTGAGTGCTCCGACCTCTTTTTCATGGGCATCCATAACACTAAGAGTCCCACCGTGCTTGAAATAATCTTCCTTAGTAAACGGTTTTTCTTTCTCTTGAGAGAGCGCAAGGTTTGCGCCGTGGAATACATTTGCAATAGCGGGACTAATAGCAATGAGTGGGGCATACCTCATATACTGTAGACCCAATGCCTGTGTCCGTTGGTTACGGTCACCATTAGTATCTTGGATAATTGGGTTAATATCTGCAAGAGCCTTACTAACGTCACCGAAAGCATTACGCTCACGCGCCGCTTTTTCCCGTGCTTCATCCAGTGTGAATTTAGTAGAGTCATAAGCCAACTGACGAGACCTAAGATCTGAGCTGGCCTGCTGAAGTGCAGTCCGCTGTGCAAATAGTTTCTCTGATGTATCAAGGCTTTGCGCTAGAAGAGCGGATGAGGCCGCTGGCCCGAGTCGGGTATCGGATGCGATATCCTTAAAGAAACTTCTCTGCATTGGTAGGTACTCACTCTCGTACGTAGTAGGTACTGTAGGAGTCTCTGGGATTGCATTGGGTACTGGCACTGCCGTAGGCGCTGTAGCAGTGGCTACTGCAGGTGTGGGTTCCTCAGCAGCAGACAATAGACTATCAAGATCGGAAAGGGCCATAAGTATTGGGCGCGTTATTGTTCAGAGCCTGAAGTAATATTAGTAGTAGCTACTTGTGCTCCAGTAGCGGTGGCTGCTCGTTCTCTAGCGGCGGCGGCTGCTTGTTTTCTGGCTTCGCTAAGTAACTTTTGCTTATCTCTAAACTCTTGACTAGCTTTATCAACTTCAGAAGCTGCCTGACGATATGCTTCATCCTGCTCTAAAGGGTTTAACGTATCATAGTTAGGTGTAGTTTTTGATAAGTGATGTAACACCGCTGTGTCTGCTCGTTCTTTCCTATTATATTCTAGTTCTTCTTTGAATAGTCTTTGGTTCCGATCTGTTTCGGATTTTAATCTGGCATCACGTAAGATCGGAGCAAGTATAGGAATAATAAAATCTTTTGGGGTAAAATCAGGATTAGGGGACGATGAATTTAAGACAGATTTAGACTGATCCATATCCTCAGTAGGAGGTGCAGTAACCTTAGCGGTAGGTGTGGTAGCTTTAGCAGGAGGTGTGGTAGCTTTAGCAGGAGGTGTGGTAGCTTTAGCAGGAGGCGTAGCATTAGTAGCAGGTGCCGCCTCAGTAGCAGGTGCCGCCTCAGTAGCAGGTGCTGCCTCAGCAGTAGGTGCTGCCTCAGTAGTAGGTGCTGGAGTAATTGAAGGGGGCTGGAATTTAGATCCATCCACATTCATAGCTATATCCGCATTACTAATATCTATAGGTTCGGCCGGTTTAGCCGGTGGCATACGCTTAGACTTGAGTAACTCGGCAGCATCATTGATGGACTTCATAGCATCAGGTGCACTAACTCCGGCATCCTGTGCCTGTTTCAGGGCACGCGCTTGGCCAGCGGCGTTAAGCAGCGCACTCTTATCACCAAAAAGTTTGCTCCTTTCAATATCATACAGAAAAGCGTTCTTGGCATCGGGCTTGGCTACCCCTGCACTTTTCTTCCTTGATTCATCAAGCAAGGATTGTTCGTACTCCATTTTATCAAGCCCCTTAAAATCACCATAGCCTTGACCTTTAACAAAGGCGTCAGCTTGCGCTTCAGTTTGGCCCGAAGCAAGTGCCCTAGCCTTAAGCCCCATTTTTTGAATGCTCTCATTAAAGTCTTTAACTTTAGTAGCATCTGGAATGTTCGTGCCAAAAGTAGCTTTCACTTGTGCTCTTTTGTTTTCGGCTTCTTGTGCGCGATAAAGAGCAAGTTGGGCAGCTACTTGGCTTTCGGTCTCAGATGACGTACGTTTTTTTACGGCCATAATTTTAAGGTATTAAATTAGTAAGGTATTGGTCTTAGCGTTACGGACGCCCCATCTAATAAACGTAAGCGCGAACGGAATAATGTACGGGTCAACCAAAAAGATCAAGTATTTATTTCAAGGAATGTCACGCCCCTAATCGAAAAAGCAAGCCCCATCAGCAGAGCAGATTCCGGTATCCGGATTCCGGATGAAAATTTCCGTTACAAGATACCTATTAATATTCTCTCCTTTAGGTAATTCATAATAGCTCAATAACTCACTTCTTTTTTTCACCTCTAAATAACTGAATTTATTGAATTATGCACTTTCCAGAAACTCTTCATACTTTCTCGGCGTGCAGAAAAGGCACTATTCATAGGCCAAATGGGAGTGGTTTGACCTGCTTACGATATCCAGATCGCGGAGAGTGCGAGAAGGGCGCGACCCAAACAGACCCATTCCGCTATCCTTTGGTGCGTCTACTGCGACCAGCCCGTGTCTCTGTCGCGCCAAATCCAGTGCAATGAATGCCGCATCCGCGACGTCAGGTGACTGGCCGGAGCGTTGCTTCAGCTCAGCTTTGGTTTCTACCTTCACCCGTAGTGTACCGGACTTCACCATATCGTACCTACGGCTGCACATCTCCTTCGCTAGATCCAGCCCCACTCCACAGATCTGTCCGGTGCGCATGAACTCCTTGCCAACAAACCATAGTTCGCTCACACGGTTCGAGTACAGCTCCTCGCCAGTTAGCTGGCTGTTCATGCTCACCCGCCTCTCAGAAGCCTTGCCGCCAAACTGGACGCGCAAGAATTGGTTGCTCCACTCTCCGGCCAATACGTCGCAAAAAGGTGAACCCGCGCCAGTCGAGTCAATCGCAATATCTTCAGGCTTGATCCCCAACCTCAAACAGGTATCCCGAATTTTGTGTACGATCTGGTACGTTCTCGGTATTGCCTTATTAGTTGAGTCATCGTTTAGTGTGAGGTACTCCCCAAACTTAATCCCAAATTGCCCATTGGTAAAAGTACCTACCCTAGCCGTGTACATTACCGTACGGTCACCTCCATTAGTAAACGCCGGATCTATTCCAGCTATAAGCGTGGTCGGTCCGGAGAACTCCATTGCTGTCATAGCACCAGCCTTGACCATTTCAGATTCCCCGTAGATCCCTTCGTTCTCGTCTGAGTCGAAGAAGACAGCACGTACCATTCGGTAGTACGCCCGACTGGTCTCCCCTAATAGCAACTTGTCCTCCTCGATCTTCTCGATAGTAGGTAGGAATGGGTAGAGCGTATGTCCCGCTAGCACGTTCGGGCTTCGTTCTCCGTCGAGCCTGATGTATTTTCCTCCCCATTTAGTGACCCACTCGTCATCTACTTCTGGCGTGACTGAATCCCAGTCATCCTTTGGCGTTGACCAATTTCCGAAAGCATCGAAGCGGCTGGATGGGTTGCTCGCTCCCTTAAACTCAAACCTAGGATTCTTACTCAAGTTAGCCAGTGCCGCTTGCTGAATGGCAGGGGAGAGCTCACCCAACTCGTCACCAATTAGGATCACATGTTTTTGTTTAAGACCGATGAACTTCCCAATTGCCTCTCTTGTCCTACTTTTTTCAGCGGCAATCAGCGATAGACCAGCTCGATCGAAGGTCGTGCCCTTCTCGTCGACATAGTTGGCAGATCCAATTGAGTCTCGGATATTGATGGGCGCACCATCAATTACCGAGAGTAGGCTGATAACGGAGCCCCAGACACGCTTGCGGGCCTCCCGTAACGTAGTGGACGTAAGCAGCACCAACGTATCCCTAGGCGCGGCAAGCCAGCTTATGATCCCGTATCCGGCAAGCGTATGCGATTTCCCGCTGGACGCAGCCCCACCGATTGCCAAGTACTTGTTGTTGATGCACTCATGGACGATCTTATCCGCCCACGGATGCCGCACAAACATGTGCTCAGGCAGGTCATCCTTATTCCAGAGCAGGTCAGCGATGCGCCAGAAGTAGTACTCCTTAGCTTTTGGCGATGGGTGGTTTGCGTACCCCCACAATAGAGCGGTAAGCGTATTGGTAATGGGTATCAGGTACCCCCCAACGTCCATCTTTTTGCTTGCTGAATCAATTCTTGGCTCTAGTACTGAGGTGGATGCCTTATCCGAATTAAGTTTTTTTGGTCTGCCCATGCGATTTATCGTACAGTAATAAAAAAGGTTTGACAAGTGATTGTTTTTGTGTTCATCTCCCCTCGCCATGTCAGCAGGTGCCACCATCCCAAAACGAAAAGCTGTTAAAAAGGCTAAAACCAAAACTCAAAAGGTTCGAGAAGAGAACATTCGGAAGCAGCAAGTCATTGCGGAGGCCCACCAAAGGTGCTACGATCTATTTGATTCCGGCTGGCGACAGGCCCGTATTGCTGAGGAATTGGGTGTTGGCCAGCACACCATCTGCCGCTGGCTAAAGCTAGCGGGCAAGAAGGCCCCGAAGCCTGAACCGGAGCCAGTATCCGAACCCTTCCAGAAGAATCTGGAATCTGTTATAGCGGAGACGGTATCGGATACCCGTATGGCCGCCCGCGATGAAGAGCAACAGACGCTGCTAGAAGTGGCTGAAAACCAATCCAGTCCGGCTGATAAGTATCAGGCATACGTCGCGTCTTCTGCAATCAAGATGCTACGGGATAACATGATGAACGTGCGCGGCCCTAGAACCGTACGTGAGCTTTCTGAGCTAGACCAACTGATTCGTCGAAACTTAGGGCTCAACCCCAAAGGTAGCGGGGCAAATGGCGGTGGGCTGAGCATTGATATTTCAATACTCAATAATGCAAAAGCCGCCAATGGTGGGGCCAGCGTGGTAATCGAAGCGGAGGAAGTCGACTCATGAGACCCAAACCCAATGTGGTAGTCGGCATTGATAATGGGATTAGCGGTGGCCTTTGCGCTATCAGCGGGCACGACGGTTCATACATTGAATCTATCCCAATGCCAGTCTCTGAAGATGATGGGAAGACCGAAGTAAGAATCAGCGGAGTGCTGGCATGGCTAGAGCCTTTTAGACATAGCCTCGCTGTCTGCATTGAGGAGCCACTCAAGCACGCCAAGTCCTCTCAAGCCATGCGCTCCATGAGCATTTCATTTGGCAAGATTTTAGGTGCATGCGAAGCGAAGAACTATTCCATTTACCGGATACAGGTTAAGGAATGGCAGGATGTCGAACTAGGGAAGAAGCTCCCAAAAGGGCAGACCAAAGTAATCGCCTTGTCAAAAGCACAAACGCACTGGCCTAAAGAAGGCTGGCTTGCTACCTTACGCAGCAGAGTGCCCCATGACGGCATGGTGGATGCCGCCTTAATCGCACGATTTTTCCAACAACACAGACTATGATCGCCAATCGACAATACATTAAAAATGCTATTTCCGCCATACTCGAGGACATGTATGGCCACCCTATGAACCCCCCATATCGGGAAGAGTTCATCTCGTTCTTTGAGCCCGAAGCCTTTGAACAATTTAAGGAATTGATTCAAGAAGAGTTTGATCTATCGGATAATACGATTGTCGAATCTACTTCTTGTTTTGGAGAACTGATCGCTATTCTTGAGAGCGAATTATTTTTCTGAAAAAAAGTATTGACGGCAGCGCCGCAGCAGAGTAACAAGGGGTTCCACCAAATCAAAAACTAAAAAAGGTAGAACAATAAATTATATGATAAACGGAATTGGAGCAGGAAAGGGTGACGTACCGAGACCTGTTGTTGGGGAAGCTTTTCGCAAAGCCTACGATAGCATTAAGAAACCAGAGTCACTTAACGATTTACTCGTTGAGTTTGATAAAGCGGTAAATAATGGAGACTACAATCTCATTGATAGTCTACACTACAGAATCTTAAATCACCCATACTACAGAGCAAAACAATAATATCACAATATGAAAATATTATTCGCAATTACAACAATTTGGCTTGCATCTTCTATAGTATTTGCTATTTGGTGGCAGTGCTTTTTCGGCTGTAGCGACCCCGACTACACAATCAAAGGCGACGATACTTATGACAACGACAACGATAACGATTCTCAAAAACCATAAAAGTAGTAACTACAAATTAAACTAGCAACATAAAAACACAACTAAAATATACTAAAATGATGCAACAAGAACAATACATTCACATTAACGAATACAAAGATAAGCGTTACTACAAAAATCAAAAGATGACCATTCGTCATCGGCTAGATGGACCAGCGGTTGAAAGTGCTGATGGACGTAAAGAATGGTATGTTGATGGGAAACGTCATCGGCTAGATGGACCAGCAATTGAATGGAAGGATGGGAGTAAAGAATGGCATGTTGATGGGAAACTCCATCGACTTGATGGACCAGCGATTGAAGATACTGATGGAAGTAAAGTGTGTAGTAAAGAATGGTATGTTGATGGGGAACTTCATCGACTTGATGGACCAGCAATTGAATGGAAGGATGGGAGTAAAGACTGGTATGTTGATGGGAAACATCATCGGCTAGATGGACCAGCGATTGAATGGAAGGATGGGAGTAAAAAATGGTATATTGATGGGAAACTTCATCGACTTGATGGACCAGCAGTTGAATACGTTGATGGATATAAAGAATGGCATGTCGATGGGGAATGTCTATCAGAAGAACAATTCAACAAAAGACCCCAACCCGAAATGGAAATTGTGATTGAAGGAAAGAGATAAAAACTAATATGGCTGATAAATCGAACTACAAAGATCAGGAACTAAAATATAATAAACATATGCAACAAGAACAATACATCCACACTACCAAATATGGTAATAAGTTTTACTACAAAGACCGAGAGATGACCACCCTCCATCGGCTAGATGGACCAGCGGTTGAAATTGCTGATGGACGTAAATTTTGGTATGTTGATGGGTATCGTCATCGGCTAGATGGACCAGCAGTTGAAGTTGCTGATGGACATAAATTTTGGTATGCTGATGGGGAACTTCATCGGCTTGATGGACCAGCAGTTGAATACGCTGATGGATATAAAGAATGGCATGTCGATGGGGAACTTCATCGGCTTGATGGACCAGCAGTTGAATACGTTAGTGGATATAAAGAATGGCATGTCGATGGGGAACTTCATCGGCTAGATGGACCAGCGGTTGAAAGTGCTGATGGACGTAAAGAATGGTATGTTGATGGGAAACGTCATCGGCTAGATGGACCAGCAGTTGAATGTAAGGATGGGAGTAAAGAATGGTATTTGAATGATAAACCACTTACCGAAGAAGAATTCAATAAAAGACCCCAATCCGAAATGGCAATTGTGATTGAAGAAGAAGATTAATTATGAATTATACTAAAGTTGATGATTGTTGCGTTTCTCTAGCAGGAGAATTTACAAAGGGAATTCGACCCACCATTGCTAATGGGGTGCATGGTTTGATTATTCTCGAAGATGAATACATTCTCTTTGAAGAGGATGATGGACATTTTTGGGATGTTGTTGGGTTATCAGCAGTTCAGATTGAACTTTTGAAAACAGCATTGATTGAATTACAAGACAATCTAACTTCTAAAAAAGACAATCTATGGAAGTTTAAATTCAAAAACGGAATTCCTAAAATCAAAAGTCCTCACTTCAATCTTCATTATGATATTAAAAACTATATTGTCACTATGATTGAACTAAACATAAACGGAAAAGACCTAGAATTTCATCCATGCTATCTTAAAGGATTGGTGGATTGTCTAAAATTAAAAGAAAAGAATTGATTATAACTATGAACGCACAAACAAGAAATGACCCCAAAGGCGCAGCAGGCGCACTCAAGACGCCACTCGCACTGATTCCACCTTATGCAATGGAGCAAACCGCATGGGTGCATAAGCTAGGCGCAGAAAAATACGGACCCTTCAACTGGCGCGAAACCGGAGTATGCGCCAGCACCTACGTCAACGCCATCATGCGCCACCTTAACGCATGGCGCGATGGAGAAACCCTTGATCCGGAATCCGGTATCAGTCATCTGGCACACGTTGCCTGTAGCTGTAACATCCTTCTGGACGCAGATCACTGCGGCACGTTGCAGGATGACCGTAACGTGAAACCACAAAACTGGCTGGATAAACAGGAAGATGAGCTACCTGATGACGAGGGTAATTGGCCATCGCCATCGCGAAAGCGTTATGGTAAATATGAAAACGCTTTTTCCTAAACAACGAGAGTCTGTTGACTTTCTTAAAAGTGCGCTTACTAAATACGGAGGCGCGCTTGATTCCAGCCATACAGGAGTTGGAAAGACAGTAATTTCTGCGCACCTTGCAATGGAGATGGGCATGCCCGTAGTCATCGTGTGCCCGAAGATTGTCATTCCAAACTGGATACGCGAGCTCGCTGAAGTTGGGGTTGTTCCTATTATTGTCACTAACTATGAGAAGCTGAAGCAGGGAAGCCCTGTGCTTGCTATGCGATCCTTTGTAAGGGGCAAAAAGATAATCAAGACGTTCAGTTGGGCACTACCAGAAAAGAGCCTAATCATTTGGGATGAGTGCCACAAATGCAAAGCAGCCTTCAGCCAGAACAGTAAGATGCTCATTGCAGCTAAACAGGCTGGCCACTACAACCTGCTCCTATCTGCTACTGCTTGCCAAGACCCAACTGAGATGCGATCCATTGGGTTTATCTTAGGACTACACGCACTAGAGCGACCTGATACAACTAAAAAGGGATGGGTGTCATGGATGATGGGCTTTGGGTGCAAACGAGACCCGTGGAATAAATGGGTTGCTGGCCCAGTAGCTAAACTTAAACCGTTGGCTGATATCCTTTATAGCACCAACTGTACCCGTCTTACCCATAAAGATCTACCGGATGCCTTTACCGAGAACCATGTAATTACAGAGCCTTTAGCCTTTGCCTCACTGTCTAGTATTGCAAAATACTATAAGGAGCACGGCATCACTCCAGAAATTGTTGAGCGGTATCTCGAAGATGGTGCGGCCTCACCCCATGTACTGGTTGAGATGCTACGTGCTCGTCAGTTGGCGGAAGCTGCAAAGGTTCCAGACATACTGGATATGGTAGCGGATGCCTGCGCTGAAGGCTATAGCGTTGCGGTATTTGTAAACTTTACAGATACTATTAAAGCGCTTGCCGACGCTATCCCCAACGCTTCGGTAATCGTCGGCGGACAAAGCGATGTTGTGCGTGAGGGTAACGTCAGCCGATTTCAAACGAATCAAACCAACGTGATTTTGTGTAATACAGCGGCAGGTGGTGTAGGGGTCTCTCTACACGATACTGTCGGCGGTCACCCTAGAATGACACTAATTTCGCCCACATTTAACGTCAAAGACTACATTCAAGTGTTGGGTCGCGTGCATCGGGCAGGAGCTAAAAGCCCTGCAGTACAAAGAATTCTGGTTGCCTCAAAAACAATTGAAGAAAAAATTATTGACATTATGGAGAAAAAGCGTATTTCTCTGGCGACACTACATCCGCAACGCGAAACGAAATAAATGCCAAACAACGAAACAACCAAGCCCGAAGCGTCGGCAGCGATTATCCTTCGGCATGTGCTGATCGTGCTGGCTGCCAAAATGCTTACAACCGACGAGATGCCATCGTGCGACGCGGACGATTGGGAATTCTCGAAATCTACCACGCTGCGGGATAGGATGGAGGTGATCGGCTACGCCCGCCGCTCCAGAGAGCAATGCCGAAAGTGGGCAATTCTCCTCCGCGACATCGCGGATAGTTTGCCGAACGCAAAAGCGCAGCCGCACACCAATGAACAGTCATGAAAACGAAACTTAAAAGCGATAGAGCGTCGGATGACGCGCCTTGTTCGGCCCTCGATGGGTTGGAGAAATGCCCGCTACATCAAAAAACTCCGTTTGTAATTACGAATGTTAGCCAAACTCAATTTAGCATCGCCAGATATTCTTGTGGGTGCAGATACAACGGCGAGCATTATGTCTATTTGCCCCTCACTGATGAACTGATCCGCGACGACGTACGCATTTGGAAGCTGAAAATGGACAAGGTTAAACTAAAATGAAAAGTAAAACATTAGCTGAACGCCAGTCTGAGACGATACCTTGTTCAGTTTGTGGTGGAAAGGGATACTACTGGTATGACCGCAACCATGGTAAACCGTGTGAAGAATGCTGTACTCATTCAGAAGGGTGGTGGTATCTTACCGAACACCATTCCAGATATATTGCTGGAGCCGATAACGGATGCTGTCGTGCAGGATGTGGGAAACTACGTAGAGAACTACGCGAAAAAGTGACTTTATGACTACTAAAAATACTAATACACAAACCAAAAAATAACATGATTGACACTAACTACCCACTTGTATTTCAACCCTTCAAAAAAATTCCACGTCTATATCGGAAAATGACGATTACCGAAAAGCTTGATGGCACCAACTCTAGCATTTTTATCTATGACCCAATGGAGGATGATGGAAACCAAGAGTATTATACTACTGCAAAAGACGCCCTCGGAAAACTTTGGAATATTAGAGCAGGTTCTCGTAACCGTTGGATAAACCCATCTAATGATAATTACGGTTTTGCATCTTGGGTATGGGCCACTGCCGCTGAGCTAGTAGGTCTAGGTGAGGGCCATCACTTTGGAGAGTGGTGGGGTAAGGGCATCCAACGAAACTACGGTCTAAAGGAGAAACGCTTTAGCCTCTTCAATACCCATCGCTGGACGGAGCACAGTAAACCAACGTGTGTAATTCCAAATAGCAACCCTAACGCTGAACAGAAGTCTACAGAGCACCCACCATCCTGTTGCCACGTCGTGCCGGTATTATTCAACGGATCGTTCTCGACAGAGGTAGCAAAAAACTCTATGAGAAAGCTAGAAATTGAAGGCAGTATTGCCGCAAAAGGATTCATGAATCCGGAAGGAATTATCGTGCATCACGATACTTCCAATCAATACTTCAAAGCCCTCATTGATAACGATAGCAAACCAAAATCTAAACAACACTAATATGACACAGACCCCCACTACCGTAGACCATTCCGAACGAGCACACGCAGAGTTTGGCCCATCATCCCTCAAATACTATGCCACCTGTGCTGGCTATCATGGTAATGAAGGAACTAATCCAGCAGCCGAAATGGGTACCCGTATCCATGAAGCGCTTGAGGTTCGCGATATCTCGTCGCTTCAATCTGAAGAAGAAGTCCGCATCTACGATCGCATGCTTGCAGAGGAGCTTGAAACCTTTGATAACGTATTTGGCGGAACCGAAGATGTGACAATCCATCGGGAGATGCGCCTCACTCTTGAGCTTGATTGCAAAACGCCAACCTTTGGTACTTCCGATATCGTTGCATGGAAGGGCGATGTCGGCTTGCAGATTGACTATAAGACGGGCATCAGCAAGATTGATGAGCCTAGGGATAACTGGCAGGCCAAGGCTTACGTTCTAGCTACGTTCCAGATGTTCCCGCACCTAAACGTAATCCACTTTGCTTTCTTAATCCCTAAGCGGGATGAGTTTCTTGTTGGTAAATTTGATCGAAGCGAAGTAGCTGCACTACGTAAAGAGATTTCGGACGTAATCAGTGCCGCTGAAACAACCCGCTTGAAATGGGCGGCAAAGACAATGGATATGGATGACCTTACCGCATCTACCAATTGCCGCTTCTGCCGACATGAGGATCATTGTCCTGCCTTAGGCGGTGCCGTAATTGAGATAGCCCGTCGCTATAAGCCAGACCTGATACCGGAAGGCCCAATCGGACAAGGTGATCTTGATGACCCAGAAGTGCTTCAACAGCTCTACAAGGTAGCCAAGATTGTGGATAGCTGGTCTGCCGGAATCAAGATGAAGGTTACCGAGATGGCGAAATCTGGTACAGAATTTAGTGCCCTCAAGCTTAAATCAATGGGCGCACTGAAGAAGACGATGAATAAAAAACACCTTGCTCAGCTAGCCATAGAGCACGGATTGGGCCTAGACGAAGTCATCGAAGCCGCAGATCTTACGCTCAATCAACTAAGTGGAGCCTTGTACGATAAGGCCCCGAAAGGAAAAAAAACATTTATTGTTGACAATTTTGAGCAAGAGGCTATTACTAGGGGCGTCGTCGCGGTTGGCCCTACACGATACACACTTTCCTCCAAATGAGGCAAACGGGAGTTACAGTTGTCCCCGCTATCAAGCACAAGCAACAACGAAATCAGAAACATAAAATTGAAACCATGAGTAATAAAACAGTACAGAACATTGAAGCTGAAGTTGTCCCAACTGAAGCACTCGCTATTGCAAGTGAACCACAAAGCCTAGCGTTTAACTCGCAGGATATTGATATCCCCCGCTTGAACGTCATCCAAAAGATGTCGGAAATTAAGGGGCCTGTTGGTTCGGTTGTTATTGATCAGGACTCTGTCTTGCTGGAGGCCGAACAAAAGGCTCCAGTCATCGTTTTGGGGGCCACCAAACGGTGGAAGGAGAATGTCCCATTCGGTGATGAGTACATGCCCAAGTATGCAAATACGCAGTCTGAAGCAAACGCACTCGCAGAATCAAGTACCTATGAAATCATCGAGTTCGCGGAAATCATCTTCCTCATCCCACAAGTTGGTGACGATGATACGTTGTTCCCGTATCCGATTGGAGATAATAACTACCTAATTGGGCGTATCACAGTTCAGAAGGATGCTTATCGCCTCACATACAAACGCTTGTTCACCTTCCAGTCGTTCAATCCAAATGTGCCAGTCGCATCACGCTTCTGGAACTTCGGTACTGAAGCGATGACAAAGGGCAAGTACACATGGTACGTCCCAACGCTTACGGCTACAAAGCTTGAAGCTCCTGCCGATGCCGCTGAGTTTGCTAAAATCCTAACCAAATCCTCCAAATAATATGACACTACTACGCTCACAAACTGACCTCCTGCACGATCAACTCACATCCCTATGGGACATTATCACTAAGATGGACCAAAGTACTTTGGAGCTTCGTGATAAACTTGAAGTAATGTCTGAGTCGCGCGCCTCATTGGTCCTCGTTATTGAGGCAATTCAAAATGATATTGCTCGTCGCGATAAGGAGTCAGCTAACGAAGAGGTTCAACTGGAACTAGATCTTAATCTGGAGCCTGCTTAAACTAAACCTTACCCTGCACGATACACCTTAACAGTGTATCGTGCAGGGTTTCTTTACGCTTAATACCAAAAATAATTTAACATGATTACCTATGCTCTTGACTTTGAGTCCTACTACGATAGCGATTGTTCTATCACCACCCTCGGACCTAGGGGCTACTTCTCTCATCCCGATTTCGATGCCTATATGGTCACCGTTATCGGGGACAACGGATACCGATACGCGGGCCACCCAAAAGACTTCGATTGGCATTCCCTACAGGGAAACACCGTTATCATGCACAATGCTTCTTTCGACGAATCGTTGTACCTTTATGGAGTTGAGGTTGGCTGGTATCCTAAAGTAGATTTTGACTGCCACTGCACTGCCGATATGGTGGCCTTCTTGGGGCTACCGCGTTCCCTCAAGAATGCAGCTTCTGTAGTATTAGATACTACAGTAACTAAGACCACTCGCGACAATATGAAGAGTAAGCGATGGGAGAATATGACAAAGGAGTTCCAGAAGGAAGTCACAGAATACGCCCTCCTAGACGCTGAACTCTGCTTAAAGCTATGGCAGAATCTTAATGGGCAGTGGCCTGAGTCGGAGCGCAGGATCAGTCATATGAACCGAAAGGTCGGTCAGAGGGGCCTACCTATTGACGGTGACCTATTAGCCAAAAACCTAGGGCTTATCAAGCAAGAGCTATTCGACGCGGAGAATGCTATCCCGTGGATTAAGAATGGATTCACACCACTAAGCCGTAAGGCATTCAATGAGCAATGCAGAATACAAGGCATAGTACCGCCATCATCACTTGCCGCCGACAGTGAGGAGGCTGACGCATGGTTCGCCGCGCATCAACAAGCATGCCCTTGGGCTAGAGCCGTGCAACAATATCGCCGAATCAATGCCTTTCTCCGGAAACTGGAGTCATTTGAGGCTGGAACGATGCCGGATGGGCGGTACTATGGTGGGCTAATGTACTGTGGCGCTAATCCAACAGCACGCTTTTCCGGTAGTGGGGGTAATCTCAACCTACAGAACCTACCGAGGGACGAGATGTTCGGTGTGAACTTCCGACATATGATTAAGCCAAAGGATGGGAACAAGCTGATCGTAGTTGACCTATCGCAAATCGAAGTGCGCACCCTTTGCTGGCTAGCGAAGGACACGAAAGCGATGCAGCTTATCGCGGAATCCGATGATATCTATCACGCCTTCGGTGTCTTACTAGGTTTACATGATCCGGCAAACGGCGACCTGAGAGCGTATGACAAGGCAAACGGAACCCGTTTACGGCATAAGGTTAAATCAATCGTGCTAGGGTGCGGCTACGGAATGGGACCTGATAAGTTCTCAAAGTTCAGTGGCGTTGAGCTGGTGGAGGCGATGGCTAGCGTTAAGATCTACCGTGACCGTATGAAGTCTGTGACGAATTATTGGGGGGAACTCGATAACGACATTACAATGGCGGAATCGCTCGGCATTCCGCTCGCAATTGATCTGCCTGTTGGCCGCTCACTCCGTTATGGTAAGATTCGCCGGATGAAGGCTACCGGTTCAAATGGCAAGACCCGCTTCGCCTACTTTGGTAAGTTGGTGCGCAATGGGCAGTTGCGAGACTTTGGACTCTGGGGCGGCGTCTTAACCGAAAACATGTCTCAAGGATTAGCCAGAGATATTTTCTCAGATATGATGCTTCGCATTGACGCAGCCGGATTCCCGATTATCCTACACGTTCACGATGAAGTTGTTTGTGAAGTGCCGGAAGCTGACGCCGAACGGGCTCTCGCTAAGATCCTAGAGATTATGCATACACCTCCTGAGTGGATACCAGACATTCCAGTTGCTGCCGAAGGACATATCCTTGACCTATACTCAAAATGAAATACCGATACCTTAAAAATAGCAGGGCTGTCACCGTGGCGGCAACTGACGATATATCCGCCTTCTCTAAAGCAACTCCTGTATTTGCCAGTAAGGCCGAGTACCGAGAGTGGTGCGCAAAGGAATCCACCGATCATTGCTTCTATTCGATGGCGGAAGGTGACTCACCAAATGCCAGAGTAAGTACAGATAACCCTGTTAATAAAATACATGGCTTTGTAGCAGACTATGATGACGTAGAGGTTGACTGGAATAAGGTAGACGAGATTCTAAAGGTACGTTGCGATGGTGCGCCTATGCCCACATGGCGCTCCCGTACGTATTCCGGCTACATCCGATTGGTGTGGGAGTTTGATGGCGTGCTACCTATCTCTCCTGATCTGGCTCCCGCTTTCCTGAAGCGGCTAAGCGACGCGCTGAAGGCGAGCCTACTGCTTGCCGGATTCGATAAGACTAGCCTCAAGCCAACTCAGTATTTTGAGATTGGTACCAACTGGGCCCGTATAGGTGATACCATCCCAATAGCTTTTGCTAGGACACTATTACTAAAGGCGGCTAATGATACACCAATCAGCACAACGGATACCAATATCCCTATTGATGAGATTGCTACTGAAGTACTTAGCCGCTTCCCTAATCGGTGGAACGGTGACTTCGTTGTTGGTGCGCGTGGTCCACTATTCTGGATCGACGATGGCATTGACCGCGACGGTTGTCAGGTAAGGGAAGACGGCATAATTTGCTACTCAGATCGTGCGGGCAAGGGGTTTGTCTCTTGGCGTGAGATTCTAGGCAAGGCGTTCATCGATAAGTTTGAGAACAAGAAACTGTCTACTATCCTTGACCAGTATTGGTTCAATGGTAAAAGCTTCTACAAGCTATTGGACGGCGGGCCTGTCACCATTCCGAAAGAGCAGTTGATCCTCGAACTCCGAAAGGCTGGCTTCTCCTATAAAACGAAGAAGAATCAATGCATTTCTGAAGTAGAGCAGGCTATCCTTTCTATCTCCAACGACTGTCGTGTGGAAGAAGTCGCACCGGTAGTATTCTCATCGGATCGAGTCGTTACGTTCAACGGTCGCAAGATCTTGAATAACTGTCGGTCTACTGCAATTAAGCCTGCAGATAATGGGGATATCTCCAACTGGCCTTGGATGCATAAGTTCATTACCAACTTCTTTGCTGATGATGATAACGGCGACAGTACACTACCGTACTTCCTTGCATGGTATCAACGGCTCTACAATGCAGTGCTTACCCATCGCCTCGATCAGGGCCAGCTACTTCTTATCTTAGGCCCAACTGGCTACGGCAAAACACTACTGACAAATAAGATTATCGGGAGTTCCGTTGGTGGGTTTAGTGATGCATCCGATTACTTGTCCGGCAAGACATCGTTCAATAAGGACCTATGCGGTGCTGCTGCTTGGGTTATCGACGACCAAACTGCGGCTGCAACGTATGCAGATCAGCGCAAGTTCGTTGAGCTTACCAAACGATGTGTTGCGAATCCGAGGCTTGAGTACCATGCCAAGTATGCCGATGCAATTCCGCTGCCGTGGAGCGGTCGAGTCATGATGTCTCTTAACTTAGACGCCAACTCGCTTGCAGCCCTGCCGTCATTAGATAGCAGCAATCGGGATAAGATCATCGCCCTACGCATCAATGAAGCACATAAGTCAAAGTTCGGATCGAATGATTTTGTGGAGACCACCATTGCAAATGAGATGCCCTATTTCCTACGTTGGCTACTAGATTGGAAGGTTCCGGTTATGGTAGCGGATTCTAGTCGCTTCGGAGTGAAGACATATATCGACTCCTTTATCGAAGCGGCATCCTACGATAATAGCTCGCGCAGTGCTATTGCCGAAATGGTGGAGTTCTTCAGTAAGAAGGTTCGTGAGCACCTACCAACTGGCAAGTGGCGCGGAACACTTACTGAGTTCACAGTATCGTTACATGATGCCAATGCCGGACGCAGTGTGGGCAACTCGAATAACCTTGAGTTTGTCCGTCGGGGTATGACGGTATTAGAAGAGGTCAGTAAGCACAACAAAACTATTCGCCCTGTACGTAGCAAGGGTGATGGTGGTGGTAAGGTATGGGAGATTGATATGTCTCCTGTATACGATATCGACAAGGGGGAAGACTTCTAACCCTTAATCCGCTTCTTCGTCATCTTAACGGATGGCGGATACAGCTCTGAGATAGGCAACGTGAACTCATCGGCAAAGGAAAGTTTTCCATCGCTCGGGTCCACGTTGCCTTTTGGTAGAAAGATTGCGCGTTTAATGAACTCTTTTGCTGGAATCCAGCCGATGACTGTAGCAAAAGTTAGTTGTGGATTACACCTGACAAAATAGTAGACATCACATTTACTACCAATCTTTTCTAAATCAGACTCCTTACCGTAAATTCTAGCCACATAATGAAGTTCCGGCACCTTCATAGCTTTGGTTGTCTTGACGTCGATGGTAGTCTTATTCGGTGCGATTAGATCGTAGGCAAAATTAGAAGTACCTACGCGCAATCCACCGATAAGCTCATGGACTAGAATCTCTCCCATCATGCCAATATCGTTACCGCCCCCTCTTGTGAAGGAGTTGTATAACGGACCCATAGTCTTAGCCTCTAAATGGGCTTGGTCTCGTTGTTCTTTAGTGGGAGTGCATACGATCATTAGTACTGTTGGTATAAACGATTCATCATTCCAGTTCCGTAAGGGTCGATGTTTAGCCTAGGGATAGCAGCGCCTCTACTCGAATTAACTTCCTCTTCCATTAGTAGCATACACTGATTCCAATGGTATTGTGCGCGTTCGATGTCTCCATTGTCCTCCATCAGCCGACCCAATAGGCCCTGCTTAATTGCCCCAATATTTGAGACGTAAGAGATGTCATCCTCGTTATTAAGCATCTGGAATGCACGCTTGCACAGCACATGCACCACAGTCGTACCATCAACCCCGCCTGTTACCCTAAATCGGCGGTAGCGCGTTACACCAGAATCGGGACCAACAGTAGCTAAAATAGAAACACCACCGTCCTTTGCAATAGTATAAGGACGCCTTAGGCCACTATATTGGATACTAATGATATCTGTAATTGGTACAGTAAAAGATAACTGCCCTGAAGTATTAAAACTAGCATATGTTTTTGTACCATCTGTTCCTATAATACTAATGGATTCTCCGGCACCTTCAGAGAAATAAGGATATGCAGTGTCACTTCCTACATACAGATTATCTGTCGGAGTACCGAAAAGCCTTAGTATTGGTGAAAAGCCTGCATCAATAAGTCCGCCTAGGATCAGTTGGTTACCGGATATGCTACCGATCCCAATTGATTTGAAGTCCTGCCAGATTGAACGTACAGGAGCAGGCTGCCCATCAACCATTGTATGCAGTACGGAGTGCGCATCATCAGGTAGGGTAATACACCCATCCTGTACCGGTAGACTGTATTGCACAGTCAGATCCCGATAGATGCCCATATTGTAAATTCGAGCCAATACCTGATTCAGGCTTGATGCAAAACTGCCATCTGGCTCAACGTAAGTGTTGAGCATAGCGGATAACTGACTAAGGGTGTACGCTGACATGGTTCTACTTAGAGTTGGAGTTGGACTTGACCTTTACTGCACCAGAATGAAGTTCCTTCTTCAGTTTATTCTCCTGCTTTGGACTTAGTGGACTTACCTTACTAAGTAAGTAGGCGACTTGAAGCTTTGACTTTGTATGGGCTGGGGTCTTCATAGGTGGATATTAAGAGTGCAAGAAATAGTACAGTTTCTGATTAGAAAGTCAAGCGAAGGTATTGGTTATCGTGTATTCAGAAATACCGCCAGCTCCGGAAAATTCAGCCGTACGAGTAAATAGCGTCACCTTTATTTTTCTATAGCTGACTTCTAAATCGAACTCGATTATGTATGTGTGATCAGTATAGTATCTAAAAGGAACTGCAACATAAAAGTCTCCCTTAAAAAGAAACATACGGATTGTCTCTCTTGATGGCCATATATTGAACCCCTCACCTGTCGGCCCAGATTTTTGATAGTCGAATTGAGGGTCACTCGTCGTCGCGGCCAACGAACTCAAGAAAGGCTGTGAAGAATCGTAGAGATCAATGGAGCCGCCCATCGAAAAGTCGCTGTTGCCTTTGTGTTTAATCTTAGGATCACCTAAAGGTATTTCGGAATTATAGGGGACATAGTCAATATTGCTCCGTAGAATCGGTAGTGGTGATTTCGGAGCAACTGGATCTACTGAAGACACGTATGTTTCTGTATCAAAAAACACAGGGACATCAAATGCAGCACTACCATCAGATGGAAAATAGTAAATATCTCTCTTTTCTGTAATCTCAGAAGCACGACACATCCAATCAGTAAAGTCCTCAACCCCCTTTGGGAATTTCTTTACTCGCCATGAAATGCGTTCAAAAGCAGAATATTCAAAACGTGTAGTAATCTCTTCGGGAAACAAGTCCGACAAGTTATCAATGTTAATAGACGAGTACTTCGTAACCGAATCACTCTTCGGGCAGATAAGCTGGTATACGGTATCAGGCATTAGGTAACTAATGGTGCAAATCCAGTTTCCGCCGTTAAGTTTATTATGCCTACTTTGCCAGTAGTGCTATTGTACGCATAGAATGGTATCATAAACTTGCTCTCAGTAGCCCTCCTAGCTGGATCATTTTGAGGTTTACTAGAAGGATCTTGAGTCCTATTGCTTACTACTTTAGGATCAGTAGCACCTCCGATTACAACACCTGCAGGGACTCCCTTATTTATATCGGCAACAGCCTCCTTAATCATCTTGCCTAGTTCGGCATGGAAATCCGGATTCTTTTTGGCGGCTTCCGCCACTGCCTGCTGAAATCCCTTATTCCTTTCAGCCGCTACGGCTACCGCATATTGTATCTGTTTGGTTGATGCTTTCGGATTAACCTTTATTCCCAAGTCCTTTGCGGCTTCTTTAGCCTTACTTCTAGTTGTAGGATTAGATACTACTTTAGTTCCTTGGCTTCCAGATGCATTTGCACTCACCCCTTTCATTGAGGTTGAAAACCCTAGTGCTTTATTGGCCTTATCTGCCGGATTATTCATAAGATTTAACGTAGATTACTAGCATCTAGGATGACAGCAGTACACTTTGCCCAGCCCCAGTTGTAAGGCTCTACAGTTGTACGCATAATATAAAGCCCACTATCTGGAATACTTGATGGAGATGTTGCCGCTAATGCAGTGGGATACACACTACCACTTGCCGCTGAATCGGCAACTGAATGGACGTGTACAGAAGGAAAGTTATAGCCATTCCAATCTGCTGCAGCGCTCGCCTGTACATTAACAACTCTTGAAGTTTCATCTAACGCTATAGCACCATGAATAGTAGCTGGAATACTTACAGCGTTTGTATTCATGCTAATATCATGGTCTTGTCCTTTAGTAGTGCCCTCCTCTACCATAGTAGCTTCTAGAGAATACTTAATAGCAGCACTCCCTTGTGCTCTTGCAGTTACCGATACTTTAGCCCCTTTCAATACAATGGTATGAGCTACTGGCTTAAATACGGGCCACTCATTAAGTACGCCCAATCTATTCATAATAGCTTCTCTTGTTATAGAGTTGTTCACCATTGGCAAAAAGAATGCTTGAATGGTAACAGGGATATTGGAGCCCCATGATTGTTGAATATCTACAATCAATTCTGGCCTTACGGATGCAGTGCTAGTGGCCGTAGACCCTTCTGATCCACTCAATGAGTAACTACTGCCTGTCGCCGAGCCATTCCAATCCCCAATACTTTCTCCTACGGCAGAATCACTATTCCATACAACGCTAAGACTTTTTAGTACGTTCGGCAGAGGGATATCCATACGTGATGGAAAGGACATCATAAAGTTCGACATCACGTTAACAGGAACTTCTGTTACAGTTTGTAATGTACGATCCTTATTAACAGCCTTATACGACGTATTAGGTGCTGTAATATCAACAGCAGTTGGTGCAATAAATTGTTCCGTAGATTTGACTTGAGCGTTTATATCCGGAACCCAGACTGAGGAAACAAGTGCGGGCCACTCAGCAACACGTACAGTCTCCTTGATATAGTCACCGTTTCCTAAAGGGGATACAGTAGATTGCGCAACAAGCAAACCAGTATCTGCTTCGATTGGGGATCTGGATAGGGTCTCCTCTACAATGGCTTTCGTAGATTCTACGTATGATCGCGTTCCAGATAGGACAACCGAGTTTGTTGGCCTAGGTCCGGAGACAGTTTTTACAACCTTAACATCTGGATTAAACTGATCCTCTGAAGCAACTAGGAGGTCCCCACTGAGTGATGGTACTGCTGCAGTACCTTGAACGATACTTTCAGTCGTTACCCTCGGAAGAGCATACCTAAATTTTTCTGGAGTAAGATCAGAAGTCTGAGCTTGATACGAAATCTTGTTGTTAATCAGTGCTGATTCAACATACGTATGAGACTCCATCACGTACAATGAATCTAGTTCTGGCTGATCCGTCTTCTTCTGCTGCTTATCAAAGAAGAAGTATGACACACCGTCAAATACCCCTGTTGGGATATTGGGCATTGGGGCTTTGAACGCAGGAACGGCAGCGTTAAAGTCTTCCCTCAGAGTAACGTACTCACGCACAACAATCTTGAACTCACGCTGACCTCCAATATTTCGGTAGCCAGAAGAGAAGTTGTAAAGGTCCTGATTTTCCCGATCTGCCGCAAAGAAGAACTCAAAGATTTCATTACGCTCGATGTCAACGGGCTTGATGAAGATCAGCTTATGGTGGGGCCATTTGGACTTATTAGGATGTGGAGTACCGTATGCCGGAAAGTCGGAGCGGTTACACTCACGAATCTCACTGAAGAGTACGTCAGTCGTCAGCGGAGTCGGAAAGGACTTACGGTCCTGTCGATACGGAGCTTGAGGTAGGGCTGAGACTGGCATATTAAAGAATTGCTAAATAGTTAAAAATGTCTCCTGTAGTACTGGCACTAGAGTAAATTGTAAATGAGCCGGTATTTGCTACTATAGAATAATGTTTAGCCGTAGCTGTAGTTCCTTTTTGCTGCACAAAAACTTTAGATGTGGATTGTAATCCGGTTACTGAAGAAACTACATGAGATGTTCCACTAGCTGTAGTCCACGTAAACTGACCCGAAATAATTCCAGTTACTCCAGCTAGTGGCAAGCCTGTACAGTTGGTAAGAGTTCCAGAAGCAGGCGTCCCCAATTCCGGAGTAACCAAAGTGGGGCTTGTTTGCAATACCCCAAGACCTGATCCGGTAGCGGAAGAAGATCCCGTTCCGCCATTTGCTACGGGCAGGATGTCCGATACATGAGTCGTCAAATCGACTTTTCCGTAGGCTGGAGCCGTGGTTATACCATTAGACAGAAGGACGCTGCCTGTCGAGACAGCGGCGAGTTTAGCTAGAGTGGTCCCACCACTTGCATATACGATGTCACCAACGGAGTAGCTTGTTATATTAGTACCACCTTTTGTAACATCTAGGACTCCAGTAGCAGCTACAAGATCAACTGTAGCCCCAGTAACTGTAGCTCCAGTAATTGTCCCTCCAGTAATAGTAACATTTCCTGCAGACTGAGTAGCCATAGACCCTAACCCTAAAGTGCTTCGAGCTGTTCCAGTATCGGCACTTGCGATAATACTCCTACCTGTTGCTGTACAGCTTATTGCCGTTACTTGGGACGGCCCCGAAGCTGCATTTCCCAAAATTGTATTTCCTGCAGGATTTTGTAACTTAACAAGTGGTACTGAATTGTCACTTAAAGCACCAGCAGATGCGGCACCTAAAGCTAGCTTATCGGATGTGATTGTGCCATTAGCGATTTTAGCACCTGTTACTGCAAGTGGTCCGATTTTTGCTTCAGTAACATTAGCATCTACAATCTTAGCAGTAGTTACTGAGTCAGTTGTCAACTTGGCAGCGGCAATAGTGTTGTCAGCGATCTTAGCACCTGTTACTGCAAGGTTATCCAGCTTACCCGTCGTCACATTTAGGTTTGCGATTTTAGCTGTAGTTACTGAGTCAGTTGTCAACTTGGCAGCGGTGATAGTATTATCAGCAACGCTGGCATAACCGGTATCCGATAGCGTGAGTGTGTATGTGTCTGAAGGCATAATGTTAAATGGTAGGGATTACTTAGGAGGTCATTAAACCTCAAGAAAATACTTTAGTTACTTCACGGCGTGCAGATAAAGAACCATATAGCAGCCTACGTAGTTTGGAACCTATTGTGGCAAAGAAGTCGTACTCGTACAGGCTATCACCAGCAAGTAGTGTTTTTGTCTGTACTGAAGTTAGAGATAGAGTAGCCATACCGGTAAGAGGAGTAGTAACAGTAGATGTAAAATTAAATTTTAGTGCTTTAGTCCTAGCATCACGTACCTCACCGTATACAGTAACTCCTGTTAGATCCACAGGAGTAACGCCATCAGCCTGAAGGATCGTAAGTACGATGCTATAATCCGCTACACGGTCTAAGGTGATATTGTAATTAGCTGCGAGCATACGGATACAGGATTAGAGTTGGTTTGAATAAGTGAGTATAGTTACTCCCCATATGCAGTGTCAAGCACAGTCACAGTTCCATCAGCATTTTTCGTAAACGCTTTAGTTGGTAGGCTAATGTCAGGCGTGATACCGGTTGCAGCAGCGATTGCGGAGATACCCTCAGTAAGCGCTCCATGGATAGTAAATAGCACAGAAGCCTTATTCTCAACGGAGTCGCAAACCTCCTGTGGGGTAAGGCCGGATGGGTTATTCCATACCATGTTAATGCCTTCCTTTTGCATACGGCATAGTTGTGTGTATTGCTGTTGGGCAATACTCTTCATACGATTGGCGCATTGCTCTTTCTTCTGGTCGAGTGTGCGACTATCAGTCGAAGGGGTATTAGCGATATTAGTTAGTAGGTTCATTACTGTTTTGGGGTGTTGGTGTTAATACTGAAAAGCATCGAAGTACCAAGCAAAGCTGGACCGAATATTGTTGGCGATAGGATCTGAAATAACATCAGACCAGTCGGAGAGTTTTGAAGCCTTCAAAACCTTTCCGACTTTGTGCGAGCCAAAGATTCCGAAGTGCGAGTCATCTTCATAGACTTGCTTCTCAATGTTTTGAAAGTCATGTGCGAAGGTTGACTCGTCAATGAAGCCATAGACACGTTCTAGTTCTTCTTCAGGACTATGGGTTAGTGACTCATATTTGACGAACAGCATGTCCTTAGCTACATTGCGCTGAAAGGCATCTTGGATGCGCTGTACAGCTAGGCCAATGGGTGCCGAGTTGAGCCAATGACCCACACGCTGCGCTACGGTCATATTGTGAAGTTGTGCAGGATTGTCGATGCCTTCTGGCGTATGGCGGTTAGCGCGATAGGCGCGTTCCATAGACGCAACAATCGAGCGTAAGTCGCGTACCATACAGATCATCTTCGCATTTGGGTTCCACTGTTCGACCCACTCGCTATAAAACATCCACCCACGATTCTTGTCGATGACTACAGGACGATCTGTGAGTGCCCCATAATACGACTGAGCCATGCCAGAACACATAGCAATAAACGCTTTCTGCATTAGAACCGGTTCTTGAGACTTCACTTCCGGCAAACCATAGTTACCGCGAGCGGCATACTGGTATTCCAGCAACGGACTGGTAGCCGATCCGTAGATCTGAGGATTCTGATGCAGAACTGCTTGAAGCAGCTCCGAACCGGAACGAGGCATTGAGGTATTGAAAATCAGTTTCATGATGCGGTTCCGAGGCTGAGGGTTTTTATCGTTCCCGCTACGTTGATGTCAATTAGGATCTCATCGCCATCGCGGCGGATTGAGTAGCCACCACGAATGAGCGTGCCGTCTGCTTCACTTCCCGCTGTGGCTCCTCCATCCGCCAAAGCCGTTGCGGTATCGCGGAGTGTCAGTGCAACGGCTCCATCGCCATGCACTCTGACAGCACCGCCGCGAGTTGCCCCAGACCAGTAACCTAGCTCTTGAACATAATTGACCGCGTTGGTTATTTGGTATCCAACTGCTGATGAGGCGTTCCCTGCTGCTGTGTTGCCGCGACCAATAGCTAATGATGCGCCTCCTGAGGCTGTGTTGACGTAACCAAACGCTGATGAGGCGTTCCCTGTTGCTGTGTTTGATTGTCCAAATGCTGATGTGCCTTGAGCTGATGCGGTGTTGCCGTAACCAAAAGCTGTTGCACGTTGTCCTGTACTAGCTACGTTACCGCTACCAAAAGCTAAAGCGTAATACCCCGTTGCTTGATTTTGTAATCCAACGGCAGAACAACTATCTTGGGCCGAATTACTGATCCCAATCGCAGAAGAGCCACCATAATATCCGGATGCAGTATTGCTAAAACCAATAGCTACCGTAGCACCGCCCCCTACCGCAGTGCTCGTTGCGTTGTTTTGAGATCCTATTGAGCAGCTATTAATTCCGCTTGCATTATTTAGATACCCAAAAGCTGAAGTATTATCGTCTGATGCGGTGTTGCTGTGACCAACTGCCGAGGAGGTTTGTGAAGATGCGGTATTGCTGTAACCAAAAGCTGAAGCTTGTGAACCTGTTACGGAATTACCGACTCCAAATGACGATGATGAATTACCTGATGCGTTATTATAATATCCAACTGCTGATGCGCCTTCATTCGATGCACCATTGTAGTTACCAAATGCCGATGAACCTAGAGCTGATGTAGTATTAAATAGACCAAATGCTGAAGATTGTACGCCCGATGCAAGATTATTGAATCCTACCTTTAATTTACGTGATGCACTTAAAATTAGTTCAGCACCGTTTATAGATGTAGCTGTAGATACCCCAATATTTGGAGTGGTAAAGGATGGGCTTATCAGATTAGCTTTAAGATCTAGTGCTGTTTGTTGCGCAGTAGACACTGGCTTAGCCGTATCACTCGTATTGTCAACACTACCTAACCCGACCATCGACTTAGTAATGCCACTAACTGTTCCGGTAAATG
>Ga0209084_1000208_pt1 | contig 56298 bp, 114 predicted proteins | sample C_130820_MF_Meta_FD_187309 | JGI IMG/M metagenome (GOLD analysis project Ga0209084, IMG submission 187309) | Freshwater microbial communities from Lake Croche, Canada to study carbon cycling - C_130820_MF_MetaG (SPAdes) (version 2) | ecosystem: Environmental > Aquatic > Freshwater > Lake...
ATCCATGACGCAGCCACAAAAACCGACGGGTCTTTATGGTCTTGGGGATATAACGCCATCGGGCAGTTAGGATTAGGCGATGTTACTTCGAGGAGTAGCCCAGTTCAAGTCGGAAGTTTATTGACCTGGAATAATGTGGCAGGCGGTGGATACCACATCGTAGCCACGAAAACCGATGGGTCTTTATGGTCCTGCGGATATAACCTCAATGGGCAGTTAGGATTAGGTGATATAGCACATAGAAGTAGCCCAGTACAAGTCGGAAGTTTATTGACCTGGAATAAGGTAGCAGGCGGAATCGACCACACCGTAGCCACAAAAACCGACGGATCTTTATGGATCTGGGGACATAACCCCTACGGGCAGTTAGGATTAGGTGATGTTACTAATAGAAGTAACCCAGTTCAAGTCGGAAGTTTATTGACCTGGAATAATGTGGCAGGCAGTGGATACCACACCGTAGCTACAATTACACTTCCTACAAGTTGGTAACTCATATGATAATATTAAATAAAATTTACCAAGACGATTTGTTAACAGATTTAATTAAAGATTTAGAATTTGAAGATTTCCTGCATGGCCAGATTATTCCTGATTTTGAATATAATCCACCTGGAATTGAAAACTTCTTAGAATCTATTGTACAATTTAAACCCATAATTAGTAATTCTGTATTTTTTAAACCTAATACCGGAATGATTATAAATCAACATTTCTCTTTGTATATATGTTTGTCTGATGTCATTATGACTACATATCGAGGCGATGAACAATACAACAAAATAGAAATTAAAAATGGCCAAGCAATAATTTTAGAGCCAATGGTATATCATAGTTTTGAATCAGAATTATTACAATACATAGAGTTTAAAGGAACGGACAATGCCGAGTAATTATTTTACGAGTGGAGTAGATTTAGTTCCTCAATTAGTAAGCCGAGATTATTATCCTTCTACGCTACCACCAAATGGACTATTCTCCTGCGGATATAACTTCTATGGGCAGTTAGGATTAGGTGATGTTACCCATAGAAGTAGCCCAGTGCAAGTCGGAAGTTTATTGACCTGGAATAAGGTGGCATGCGGATACCATACCGTAGTCACGAAAACCGATGGGTCTTTATGGTCCTGGGGACGGAACCTCTATGGGCAGTTAGGATTAGGTGATATTGTCAATAGAAGTAGCCCAGTACAAGTCGGAAGTTTATTGACCTGGAATAATGCGGCATGCGGTGGAAACCATACCGTAGCCACGAAAACCGATGGGTCTTTATGGTCCTGGGGACGGAACACCTATGGGCAGTTAGGATTAGGCGATAGTACCTCTAGAAGTAGCCCAGTACAAGTCGGAAGTTTATTGACCTGGAATAAGGTAGCAGCTGGATACAACCATACCGTAGCCACAAAAACCGATGGTTCTTTATGGTCTTGGGGACGGAACCTCTATGGGCAGTTAGGATTAGGTGATGTTACTGATAGAAGTAGCCCAGTTCAAGTCGGAAGTTTATTGACCTGGAATAATGTGGCATGCGGATACGACCATACCGTAGCCACAAAAACCGATGGGTCTTTATGGTCTTGGGGATGGAACCCCTACGGGCAGTTAGGATTAGGTGATATAGCACATAGAAGTAGCCCAGTACAAGTTGGGTCATTATTGACCTGGAATAATGTGGCAGGCGGTGGATACGGTGGATACCACACCGTAGCCACGAAAACCGATGGGTCTTTATGGTCTTGGGGATCTAACCCCTACGGGCAGTTAGGATTAGGTGATATTGTCAAAAGAAGTAGCCCAGTTCAAGTCGGAAGTTTAATGACCTGGAATAAGGTAGCAGCTGGATACAACCATACCGTAGCCGCAAAAACCGATGGTTCTTTATGGTCTTGGGGAAGGAACAACTACGGGCAGTTAGGATTAGGCGATATTGTCAATAGAAGTAGCCCAGTACAAGTCGGAAGTTTATTGACCTGGAATAATGTGGCATGCGGATACGGCCATACCGTAGCCACAATGAAGTCTTAAGTTTTTAATACTATATAACTATATTATTAACAAAAGAGAATTATATCGTGAAAGAATACAACTTCATTACTGGATTACCCCGTTCAGGAACTACATTATTATCAACAATATTAAATCAAAATCCAGATTTTAATGCATCTATTTCTGGTCCAGTTGCCAGATTCACTAGAGCAATTATCGAGCAATCATCCGATCAAGGCGGTTATAGATTTCAATGTAAAGAATCAAAACGTAAAGAAATTATAAAATCTGTTTTTGATACTTATTTTGAAGGCGATAAAGTACATTTTGATACAAATCGTGGATATCCGTTGATGTTACCATTATTGAAGGATTTATTCCCTCAGACTAAAGTAATCGTTTGCGTTAGGGATATTAGATGGATTTTAGATTCATTTGAAACATTAATTAGAAAAAACCCATATACAGCTTCTAGTATGTTTTCTTCTGAGGAGAATGTTAATGTTTATACAAGAACTCAGACATTGTTAAGTGAAACTAGAACTCTTGGGTTTGCTATTCAGGCATTGAAACAAGGATATTTTTCAACAGAACGTTCAATGATGTTAATAGTAGAATATGATAACTTGGCTAAGAATCCTAAAGATGAGATGCAAAGAATTTATAAATTTATAGGTAAACCATATTTTGAGCATGATTTTGATGATGTTGAGTTTTCATTTGATGAGTTTGATGCTGATGTTAATATGCCTGGATTACATACTACTAGAAAAAAAGTGTCATTTATTAATAGACCATGTATTATTCCGCCAGATATTCAACAGCATGTAAAAGGTATGGAATTCTGGAAGTAACATATAAATGGGAACTGATATTATGACGCTGTTAGAAATAGCTATGTTTTTATTTAACAATAATAAAAACAATTTAGCACGCGAATTACTTAAGACTTTTGAAACGCAAGCGAATACGATCGATCAGATGGAGCAAATTATCGTAATTTATGATAAACTTCATTTTTATCAAGAAGCGGTAGATTTAGCTCTTAAAGAACTAGAGCTTGCTAATACTCAAGAAGAATACTCTATCAAAGTTAATTTAACTCGAGTTTATAATTTATTAAATGAGCCATACAAATCATTGGAATTATCAAACTGGGTGCTTGATAGAACTCCTAATAATTTAGATGTGTTGATTGAAAAATCTCTATCTCTATCGTTGTTAAATAATAAAGAAGAAGCTAATAAACTTCTATTAGAACTTCAACCAAAGTCTAATAATCCAGTAATTCTTGATGTAATTAAACACAATCTTGGTGCATATTATTTAGGGCGACATGAATTCAATAAAGGATTAGATTCCATTTGGGATAATGCTAAACCCCCAGAAACTAACAAATACAATCTTGATTATTGGGACAAAACTCCTATTCAAGATGCAATATTATTAATTGAATCGTATGGCGGATACGGCGACGAAATCATCAACATACGATTTCTTGAAAATATAAAAGCACTTGGAATGATTCCTGTATGGAAAACTCACAGAAAAGACATTCGCGATATTATTATTCGAATTGGATACCAAGCAATTGAACATATAACTGAATTAGATTCAACTAAATATGCAGTTTGGTGCGTTTCTATGAGATTACCTTATCTATTAAATTTGGATGAACATGAAATTGATAACGGACCTTATTTAACAGCTACTCCTGAATCTATCGAAAAGTTTAAAAAATATAGAGGGTGCGTTGGTATCAAATATTTTGGTGAAATAGGATACGAACATAATTTACATCGAACATTAAATTTAGATGAATTGGTATCAAATATTCCAGAACAAGCAGTATTAGTTTCGCTACATCAAGAACCAATTCATTCTAGCATTAGACCAATAATTGATTTGTCAAGTGAATTAAAAACATTTGACGATACTTTGGGATTAATATATAATCTAGATTATGTTGTTTCTAGTTGTACGTCAGCACCGCATGCAGCTGGAGCATTAGGTAAAGAAACTTATATTTTTACTCCAATATTTGAATATTATTTATGGAGTTCTACTACAGATACATCAACTATCTGGTATAAAAATACGACTCTATTAAGACAAACTAAATGGAAATCGTGGGCGGAACCAATGGCTCAACTCAAATCAAAATTGGAAATGAGATAAAAATCTCATTTCTTTTTCAATAAAAACTTACTATGATTTTGGATGTAATATTATGAAACTAAACATTGGCTCAGGATTTACTAAAATAGATGGATTTTTAAATGTTGATGGTGATCCATTAGTATATCCAGATTATCTAGTGGATTTTACTAAAGATTTATTACCATTTGATGATAATTCTGTAGATGAAATTAGAGCTCATCATATATTTGAACATTTGAATGCATGCTTTTTTGATTTAATTAAAGAAATCTACAGAGTATGTAAACCAGATGCTATAATTGATATCGAAATACCTTACTACAAACATGATGAATTTTATGGCGATCCGACACATTGTAGACCATTTACTTTAGGTACTTTTGAATTATTCAGTAAAAAACATAACTACGATCATATAAAACAATACAATTCATCTAATGGATGCGGTATAAAATTTGATGTTGATTTTGAAATTCAACAGTATGGATACTTGTTCGATGCACAATTAAAAGAGTATGTGGACAGTTTGCCCGAATCGGATCGCGAACGGTATATACATACACATTGGAACGTAATTCAAAGATTACGAGTTATTTGGAAAGTTATTAAAGGCGTAAAATATGATTAAATTAAACCTCGGATGCGGATACAATAAATTAGATGGATATATTAATGTTGATCAAGATCCAAATTGTAATCCTGATGTAGTAGCAAACTTAGAAACTGCATTACCTTTCGATGATAGTTCTGTTGACGAAATCGTTCTTAATCACGTATTAGAACATTTAGGGCAACAAACAGATGTTTTTTTAAATATTATTAAAGAATTTTATAGAATATTAAAAGATCAAGGCGAATTAAAGATTTCGGTTCCTCATCATAATCATGAGAACTTTCATCACGATCCAACGCACTGCAGAAAAATTACGCCAGTTACAATTGATATGTTTAATCAATATAGAAATAAACGAACAATTGAATCTGGAGGTCAAGAAACTACACTGGGTTATCAATGCAATGTTGATATAGAAGTATTACAAGTAGCCTATGATTGTGAAAATGATATGTCTAATCATAATATGCAAGAAATTATTGATATGTCTAATACATATGGAAATGTATGTAGTCAAGTTAGAATTAATTCGATAACACATAAGCCACCAAGATACCATAATAATTAATATGAAAATTTTAATAATGGGATTACCTAATTCCGGCAAGACAACATTAGCTAGAGAATTATCTAAGATTTTACCAAATTCAGCATGGTTTAATGCTGATGAGATTAGACGGCAGTATGCTGATTGGGATTTTAGCTCTCAAGGAAGAATGCGTCAATGCGATAGAATGAAACAGTTGGCTGTGGAATCTGAAGCCGATTTTGTTATTTGCGATTTTGTTGCTCCAACTAAAGAGATTAGAAAATATTTTAGAGCAGATTTAATGGTATTTATGGATACAGTTGATAGGTGCGAATATGAAAATACCAATAAGGTATTTGAAAAGCCAAGTAATTTTGACATTAGAGTTGATAGCAAACATGCATATTATTGGGCTATGCAAGTAAAAAAGGAAATAATAAATAGAAGTAATAAAACGTAATTAATCAGGGATAATAATGACTAAAAGTCTCTCAAATGTATTAAAATCTACTAGTATTTCTAATATATTACCGACTCCAGGAAATACTGGTAATATATTGTTGAGCACTGGAATTTCTTGGACTAGCTCAGCATTACCAACATATACATTGCCAACTGCTAATACAACAACGTTGGGTGGAGTTAAAGTTGATGGAACGACTATAGTTGCTAATAATGGTATTATTAGCGCAAACGTTAGTTCCGGAGCAAGCTCAACTAAAACACTAGTTAATAAAACAGGCGCATATACAATTGTAGCAGGTGATTTAGGTAAAATTATCAACTGTACTAGTGGTACTTTTACAGTAAGCTTAACTGCCGCTGCTACACTCGGAAGTGGGTTTACTTGTACTATTTGGAATACATCTAATTCTGCTGCAACAATAACAATTGACCCCGATTTAAGTGAAACCATAAGTGGTTTTACAACCTGGACATTAAGAAGCGGTGAATTTGTTACTATAGTTTGCGATGGAACTGCATGGCAATTAGATTCAAAAAGTCCTATGAGGAGTTATTCCGAGAATAACTCTGCTACAATATCTAGTGTTGCAAATGCTTCTGGTCAGGCAGCAATAGCAGTTGGTAGTGCAGCTACAGCTCCAGGGCTTGCCTCTCAATCTTTTGGATTTGCGACTAATGCATCTAGCGAAGGTTCAACTGCTATTGGGTATAGATCAACTGCCGGATCCTTGCTGTCCACAGCAATAGGAGCAGGCTCTGGTTATAAACAAGCAATAACAGCCACAGGCGATGGAGCAATGGCATTAGGCGGTTCATATGCTTCTGGTACAGACAGTTTTGCTGCGGCTATTGGGAATAATACGAGTAGCTATGGGGCGACTAATTCAGGAAATATAGCGTTAGGAACTCAATGTAAATCTTCTGGCGCGTTTAATGCGGTTGCAATGGGAGGATATTCAACTGCATCTGGGGGTGCTTCCATAGCAATGGGATATATTAATCAAGCTACTGGAGATTATGCGTGTGCAATTGGTGGCGGAAGTAATCTTGCTTCTGGGCAATACTCGGTTGCTTTAGGACGTTATGCAATAGCAGCGCAAATTGGAAAATATAGTTTTGCTTCGGGGGCTATAGCTAACGCTGGAGATGCTCAATATGGGTTAATAGTTCTTCGTACAGCAACCACAACCACAACAGCCGTAGTATTAACCTCCGACGGCGCAGCAGCAACAACAACTAACCAGCTTATCGTAGCAACCAACCAAGCTATGACATTCTTTGGCACTCTAATAGCAAAGCAATCTGCATCTGCTAATATGGCATCTTATATGTTTAAAGGTTCTATTGTTAACAATGGCGGAACAGTATCAATTTCAAGTATTTCTATAGATACTATTGTTGATACAATAGGATTAGGAGCAGTTCCAACTTTTACTGCCGATAATACAAATAAAGCGTTAGCGGTTACAAGTGGATATAAATCAGCTACAAATATTCGCTGGGTCGCAAATATTGATTCAGTTGAAGTGACGTATGCATAATAAATATTTAATTTAACAAGGAATAACAATGGCTTTACAATTAGACTTAACAACAAGTAATTATGGCGTGCCATTTTCTGGTGCATATTTTCGTGTAGTAACTGCATCAGTTTCAAGACAACGCGGAGCGTCTTTTTCGGTAATGGTTGACGTTGTTGGTTATGCAACTAGACCAACTAACGAAGATACAAGAGATATCGATTTTCGTAGATATCACGCGCCATTAGATCAAGTTGAATCTCAAACTGGAGCAACATTCCTAGAAAAAGTATATAACTGGGTTGCTTCTCAAGAAGATATGACAGGTGCCATAGGAGTTTAAAATGGCTATTAACTTTAACCATGCAACTGAACAATTATCTTCTAACGCAAATCCTATCGGATTTCCCGGATCATCATCATTATTATCTTCAGTATTTACTAATATGGCTGAAACAGTAACTGTAAGCGCAACTGCTGCAACAGGAACAATTGCATATTATACAGCAACACAATCAGTTTTATATTACACGACTAATGCCGCTGCAAATTGGACAGTAAATTTAACGCATTCTTCTGGAACGACTTTGAATAATGCTATGGCAATAGGTCAAGCAGTAACAGTTGCATTTGCAGTAACTCAGGGATCTCCTGCATTTTATAATAGTGCAGTTCAAGTAGATGGTTCAGCTGTAACTCCTAAATGGCAAGGTGGAACTGCGCCATCAGCAGGGAATGCTAGCTCAGTTGATGTTTACACATATACTGTAATTAAAACTGGATCCGCGGCATTTACTGTATTAGCATCATTAACTAAATATGCATAGGATTATAGCATGCCTACTTTAACTACATTTGGTGGTGGTTCATTAAAAGCTTTTGGTGGAACAAAATATATATTATTAGTTGAAGCACTCAGCTCGCAATTATATTCTACTGCGGGAACATATACTTGGGTTGCTCCAGCTGGAGTTACTAGTGTATCTGTAGTTGCAGTTGGTGGCGGTGGCGCTGGCGATGCAAATGCAAATCCAAATGCGGGCGGTGGCGGAGCTTTAGCATATGTAAATAACGTAACTGTTATTCCTGGAAATTCTTATACTGTAACAGTAGGCGCTGGCGGAACATATAATTCTATTTCCCCTGGTGGAAATTCTTCATTTGCGGGTTTTGTAAATGCTGGCGGAGGTCAATCAGGCGCTAGTGGATCATCTGCAGGAGGAACTGTAATAATAGGAACTGGTGGTGCCGGTGGAACTGGAGCTAGAAATCCTACAGGTTTAAATGGAACAGGCGGAGGTGGTGCTGGAGGGTATTCTGGAGCAGGCGGTTTAGGTAGCGTTGGCTTTCTTATCACCACTCAGGGGAATGGCGGCGGAGGTGGCGGCGGTTGCGGAGTCGATACCGGTCCAGGAGGAGGTTGGGGGGGTGGAGGCGTCGGACTTTTTGGCCGAGGCGCAGATGGCAATGCATATTCAGGAAATGTTGGATCATATGGTGGGTCTGGAGGTACTGGATCTATTCAAGTTACAGGGCATAGGTATAGCGGTATTTACGGCGGTGGTCAAAGTGGTGGGCAAAGCGATCCAGGAGGTTCAGGCGCAGTGAGAATTGTATGGCCTGGAACAACAAGACAATTTCCGTTAATTAATGTTGGAGATGATTCTATTCAAACACCTTATATGCTGGCTACTGCGACTGGAGGAACAGTAACAACATCCGGAAATTATAAAATTGCTGTATTTAATGGATCAGGTAGTTTTGTTGTAGCAAATACTGGTATTAATAGTACTGAAGGTAATAAAATTGAATATTTAGTTGTTGCAGGCGGTGGTTCTGGTGGATATTATGCTACTGGTACAAATGGCGAAGGTGGTGGCGGTGCGGGCGGGATGTTGGCCAATACATTAATATTAACTGCTAATAGTTATACCATAACAGTAGGCGCGGGAGGATCAACCTATTCTAAAGGTAGCAATTCATCTATAGGATCTTTTGTTGTGGCATATGGAGGTGGTTATGGAACAGGTTTAAACACAGTTATAGCCAATCAAAATGGAGGTTCAGGTGGCGGTGGCGGTTTAAATAACTCAGCAGGAGGAACTGGCATAGCTGGCCAAGGAAATAACGGTGGCGCAGGTGGTACTGGTATGAAAAATACAACGCGTAGGGGTGGCGGCGGTGGCGGTGCAGGTGCTGCAGGTGCTGTCGGTAATCCTGCTGGTTTATCAAAAGGCGGCGATGGGTTACAATCATCAATAACTGGAACAACAATTTATTATGCAGGTGGCGGTGGCGGTGCAGGTGCTATTTCTGGTACTGGCGGCTTGGGCGGCGGTGGCGCAGGAGGTGCTAGTGGAGTCTCCGGAGTTGCTGGCTCAGCCAATACTGGCGGCGGTGGCGGTGGAAGTTCAACAGCTACTAGTGTTGATGGCGGTTCAGGTACAGTAATTATAAAATGGAGATTCCAATAATGGCATATTTTGCGGAATTAGATCAAAATAACACTGTTCTTAGAGTTATTAGCGTAAATAACGAAATGTTATTAGACGAAAACGGTATTGCACAAGAACAAATAGGTATTGAATTTTGTCAATCATTATTTAATGGCGGTAAATGGTTGCAGACTAGTTATAATACTTGGGAAAATAAACACGCATATAACAAAGAACCATTTAGAAAAAATTATGCAGGAATTGGTTATACATATGATGAAATGCGAGATGCATTTATTCCGCCAAAATTAGAAGATTTTTATGTATTAGATGAAGAAAAATGCACTTGGTATGATCCACTTTATGAACCATTGACAATAGGAGTTTCCCGTGTCTGAACCAATTACTGATATTCAAATTGTAGATAATGTATTTGTGAAAATGTTTAAATTTTTACGAGAAGGAGATACTCATTGCGGGCATTCTCATGTATTTGACCACATAACTTTGCTGGCAACTGGTTCTGTTAAAATGATTCATGATAATGGAGAACAGATTTATACTGCTCCACATTTAATTGTAACGCCAAAAGGAATTGCTCATCAATTTACTGCATTAGAAGCAGGAACAACAATTTGTTGTATTCATGCAATTAGAGATGGAGATGGAGTAGAAGATGTTGCATCTCAGGATATAACTCCAGAACAAGCATTTGATTTGCTGACAACGTATGATTTAGCTCATCCAGTAAATTGAATGTAATAAAAAAGGGAGCCGAAGCTCCCTTTTTTATTCTTAGTTATCCAGCTGGATAGATAAAGCAGCAGCCGAGAATGTCGGAGCTGCGTCACCATTATTTACTGTTTTCGCAGTAGTTAATGTTCCATAAAATAATAAATTACCACCAGAAGCTGCATCATACATACCAAATGCAGTAATAACGCCCCAAGACGCAGTAGGAGCAGGAAATGTAATAGGAGCAATATTATAAGTTGTTCCAGATGTTCCTGTACTTGCAGTATTTGCAGTAGTTCCCTGTGTTCCAGACCAATTCAATAATGTTGAACCAACTTGTACCCTAGCATAACTTCCGCCGGAAACTTCAGTTTGTCCTGTATTTGTATCACTTGTTCCAGTTGTTAACAACCCAATCCAAGTGTTTCCAGGTGGTGTATATGTTTGACCTCTAAAAACATAATCGATTAATTTATTTTCAAGATAATCGGACATTGCGCTCATGTATAACTCCTTATTTATTTGTGAATTTGTATAGTATTTATTAAGTTGCTTTATTTACGGAAATGGAATTGCCTGCAGCAATGTCAATTATATTAAGCCTACCGTATGGCCATGGTGATGTAATATTTGTATAATTTGTATTATTGTTTGCTGTTGTTACCGCTAAAGTTGCAACATTAATCCAATTAACTTGATTTGTTGAAACTTGAATTAATACATTTGAATTTCCGCCAGTAGAAAATGCTTGTAAAATTGCACTTGGGTAATTGGTAAAACTAAATGTAAACGTTTCTTGTGGTCCAGTTAATCCAGATCCATAATTAGGAGTTCTAGCAGCAACTCCTGTGCCATTATATTGCGGATTTGCAAAATCAATAACTGCAGTATTTCCTGATACAGAAACAACTTTTGACGCAAATCTTGCATCATTGTTTGTAAAATACAATGTTAAATCATTATTGGCAAGTAAATATGGATTTGAGTCGAATATAATAGATGTGTTACTATAACTGTAAACTCCTGTTAAGACTCTAGTTAGTTCTGTTATCATTGTGAATTATTCCTAATAATATGAGTAATTTTCATATTATTTATAAATAATAATAAACGGAGATAATTTATGATAGAGATAATGACGACTTTAGAAGATCGTTATAAATTTTTGAAATTAATGTCTTTAGAGGAAAATTACCAGCAATATGTAACAAATACTACTGGCAATTTAAAAGAAGAGAAAAAACTAATAGAAGAATTACCTTCTGATGTTGCGTGGATAATGAAATACTTTTAAATAGAAACGTATGCCAATTTAAAATCATCAGCAATTTCTTCTCTCCCTGCATAACCGCGAGGATTAGCTAGAATTTTTGTTTGGCCAATAATATAATCTTGCGGGTGATGAATGTGACCTGAAAACCAAACCAAAATATCTGGTCTATCAATAATAAATTGTTCTAAATCTGATGCATAAGCTCCATTAAGTAATTCATCATGAACGTAACTTGGGTGAATTGATTTAAATGATGGTGCATGATGTGTTACTACTACCAACTTGTCAATTGTAGTTGACTTTCTAACCATATCAATCCACGCAACAGTTGCATTAAATTGCGCAACAGCATCTAATGGAGTCCATCTAGCTCTAGCATCTGTTGGATCCCATAAATCAAAAGCTGTTGACAATCTATTTTCGTCGTTAGAATCAGAATTGTCGGAATTGTAAATAATTCTAAAATCATTCATTGCGTAACTAACGCGCTCGATAGTTTCATCATGACAGCTATTCATATCAGTCCATAATGTTGCTCCTAAAAAAGTCACGCCATCAATTACTATGCTTTCTCGTTCAAGGATATGTAAATTTTTAATGTATCCTAGATGCTTTTTCAAATCGTCCAAAGAATCTTTAATGTTATATCGATAGTGTTCGTGGTTACCAAGAACATAAACAATATGTTTAAATTCTTTAGAACAATTTATAAAAAAATCATGTATTCTACCATTTTTTCCATACAAAAATTCATCTGAATTATCTGGGTATGAACCAAGTTGGCTTACTAAACAAATATCCCCAGCTAAAACCAGTACATCAGCTTTTTCTGTGTTTTTTAGTGTAATTTGATCAAACTCCAAATGTAAATCATCGCAGTAAGCTATTTTCATATTCTTCCTTATTGGCAGTCATTAGCGCATTTTCTTATTTCTTCAAGAGTATAAACTCTATCGTGTACAATGGTCATTAATCCTATTTTAGTATTTAAAATTTTAAAATATGAATTTTTTGTTGAGCTGTAAATAGTTACAGATGATATCACAATACCAATAATAAGACCATAAATTGCATAAATTAAATTGGTTTTGGTTATGTTCAAATCTATTTTTATTTCGGGTAAATTTTTAATCATAATATAAAAGTCTCTCGTCAAATTAGTTACAGCCTATTATAATATATATGCTGCAGAATGTCAAGCACTTTTTCTAAAAAAGTTTTCCAGCCTAAATATAGGTAATGTTAATCAAATAAATATGGAGTTTAAGTATGTTTAGCGGAATAAAAAACTGGATTGAAGTTGCAAAAACAGTTTCCGAAGTTATAACGGAAAAAAAATTATTAGAAAAAGAAGGAATAACTTCTACAATGGATGACCTTAAATCTATTGCAGTAGCAAAAGTTAATCCTGCTCCGGTTGAAGAACCGAAACCTGTTATCGAAGAAGTTAAATCACAACCAGTTGTGGTTAAAACTTCAAAAGTTGAACAAAAACCTACTGGACCTGTTATGGCAGCTAAAGGCGATCCAAAAGTATTTGAATTACAAAAACAATTAATCGCTAAAGGCGCAAAAATTACTGCTGATGGTCTTATGGGACCAGCCACTAAAAAAGCTCAACAGCAATTTGCAGAAAAACCTGCTACTTCTGATACAGCTCCAGCTATTTGTCATATAGCATCTGCAAGTGATTGCATTACTGCTGATTTATTAAAAAAATTATTTCCTACAAATAAAAATTGCGATGCTCTTTGTACGGCTTTATGTACTATCCTACCAAAATACGAAATTAACACGCCAAATAGAATTGCAGCTTTCCTAGCTCAATGCGGTCATGAATCAGGTGGATTTACAGTTCTACAAGAAAACTTAAATTATTCAGCTGAGGGATTAAGAAAAATCTTTCCTTCTAGATTTGCAACAGTGGCTGCTGCTCAACCATATCATAGACAACCGGAAAAAATTGCCAATAAAATTTATTGCGATAGAATGGGTAATGGTCCAGAATCTTCAGGCGAAGGATATAAATTTCGTGGACGCGGAGCTATTCAGTTAACAGGCAAAGAAAATTATAGTAATTTTGCAAAATCAATTGGTAAATCTCTTGATGAAACAGTTGCTTATTGCGAAACATTAGAGGGAGCTATCTGTTCAGCAGCATGGTTCTGGACAACTCGTAAACTTAATGTGTGCGCTGATTGTGGTGATATTCTTTCTATGACTAAAAAAATAAATGGCGGGACTATTGGATTGGAAGATCGTAAGAAACATTACGAACATGCATTGTATGAAATTAAAACGAGTTAATTATGGACGTTCAAATACCAGCAAATTTTGATTATTTTGGTTTAATAGAAGAGGTTGGATTTCCAATTACTCTTGCTATGGTTTGTGGTTGGTTTATTATGCAAGCTATGGAATTGGTATTAGGTAGCGTTGTTAAATCAATTAAAAAATTAACAGGTTTAATTCGTTCAATGGATGGAAGAGTTCGTCAAATGAATACTGATGTATTAGAATTGGATGGATTAGTTTCTGGTTCGTTAATGGTTGACCCATTACCTGAAAATAGTTATTATACAATTAATCAGGAGGATAAATGAATCCGGAATATGTAAAATTTTTTACAGATGTATTGGCTCCGACATTAGCGAGTTGTGTTGCAGGAAGTTTTATTTTTACTGCATTAAAATTTGTATTAAAAGATGTTATTGCAGCAGTTCATATTTTAGCGATTAGCGTTAAAGCATTAGAAAATAGGGTTAGATCTAGTTCACACGAATTAATTAAAATAGATGTAACAATTTCTTCAGTTTTAGGTTTACGTCCAGATTTAGAACGTATTTCCAGAGCTGATGGAAAAAATGACGCAAGAAAAGATTAAAAGGAAAAAATTATGGGTGAAATAGGAGATTTAATATCTAAATACGGATTTCCAATTGTAGCAGCAGGTTACATGTTAAAGATGGTAAAATATGTTTGGTCATATACCATCGATGAAATTAATCCAGTATTAGGGGAAGCAAGTAAAGAGTTGATTGCTCTTATCGATCGTATTAGATTATTAGATAATGATTTACTACGTTTAACTGCTAAATTAAACACAGTTCTTCAAATGCGAGAACAGCAACAAGATCCAGTAGCAAAAAGAAATAATAGACAGAGATAATATATGAAAAAATATTTACAATTATTTTTCATTATGTGTTTTTCAGTAGGAGTTAATGCAACACCATTGACGTTTGAATTTAAAGATCCATCATTTTCAGGAAATGGTTGGTCGGCTCAGGTTATAACTTTAGAACAAATTGAAGCGCAACGTAAACAAAAAATTAAAGACGATCAATCGGCAGCAATTGCTAAAGCCGAAGTTGCTGCAAATAATAGCAATTTATCTAAATTTTTAGTTAATGTTGAATCTAGAATTTATGCTCAATTATCAAAACAATTAACTGATCAACTGTTTTCTGATACAGGAGCAACATCAGGGACAATGGATTTCCAAGGAACATCGATTAATTGGATTAAAAGTGCAACTGATGTAACATTAACAATTATGGAAACAAACGGTAATACAACAGATATTACTGTGCCAATTGGACAATTTGGATTCTAATATGAAATATATTATTCTATCATTATTTTTATTACTTTCTGGTTGTTCGCAACTTGCTCTAGAATTAGCAAAAGAAGAACCAGTTTCTGTTAAACCAAGAGCAAATCTATCAGAAAAACTTCCTTTTCTTGAAGGGGATTCAATTCCTATTTCTGTGTACGAATTTACCGATAAAACTGGGCAACGTAAACCGTCTGATAAATTAGCTCAATTATCAACAGCTGTTCCACAAGGCGCAGAATCTTTTGTCATTAAAGCTCTACAAGATTCAAAAAATTGGTTTAAAGTTGTTGAACGCGTCGGTTTAGATAGTTTAGTTAAAGAACGTCAATTAATTAGAAATCAAAGAGAAGTTTACGAAAAAACTGAAGCAAAACCATTAACTCCATTGATGGTTAGCGGATTAATAGTAACAGGAAGTATATCTGGTTACGATTCTGACATAAGATCTGGCGGTATTGGTTTACGATTATTTAAATTAGGTTTTACTGATGAATATCGTGTAGATAAAATTACTATTTCAATGAGAGTTATCTCAGTTGCAACTGGAGAAGTTTTGTTATCGGTAATAACAACAAAAACAATTTATAGTTTTGCCTCAGGTGGCGGAGCTATGATGTTTATTGGAACTGGTAATGTAACTGCTCTTGAAGCGGAAGTTGGTGATGCTGTTAATGAACCAATCACCGAAGGAGTTAGAGTAGCTATTGAAGATAGTGTTTATTCTATGATACTTGAAGGTGAAAAGAAAGGTCTCTGGAAATTTAAAAAAGAAATGCAACCATTCCGCATATAAAGGAAAAATAAATGAAAAAAATACAAATATATTTAATTATGTTTGTTATGCTTTTTGCTAAATCTGTATTAGCTAGTGACGTTTTTATTGAACAAATTGGAAGTTCTTCTGAAATTAAAGTAACTCAGCAAGGAACTTCGAATAGAATAGGTAGTTCTTTAACTCCTTCGTTTTTTGGTGGAGATAGTAATAAATTTACAATTGAACAAGTTGGCGCTGTTAATGAATTGGATTTATTAATTAATGGTAACAATACAAATGTAACATTAGAAACATATGGTGCTGGTAATATCGAAAGTATTATTTGCGGAAGTAAAACTACACCAAATTCTTGCGATAATTCTACAATCGATTATACAATATCAGGTAATAATAATAAAATTACTACAAATTTAGGAGCTGCTGATAAATCTGCTACAAGTAAAATGAATATTTCCGGTAATAATAATATTGTTACTCATACAGGGACTCATACAAGTACTCTTGGTAGTAAAATATCGGCAGATTTAACTCTTATCGGAAATTCAAATAAAATTGATATGACTCAATCAGGAAGTTTGGATGAAAACATTAAAGTCACCAGCACAGGCAACAACAATAACATTAGCATTACTCAGTCTTCTGTTATTACTTTACTCGCCCCGTAGTTTTGGAGCAATTGGTAAAGTTTCTGAACAAACTGGAGTAGCTGAAATACAGCGAAATAAACAATCGCTACCAAGTGCTGTTAATACAGAAATTGAATCTATGGATGTCGTGGTTACTGCAAAAGGTAAACTCGACATTACTTTTAATGATAATACCAAAGTTTCCGTTGGCGAACAAAGTAAACTTGTAATTGACGATTTTGTTTATGACGCTAAAAAATCCACAGGAAAACTTGGATTAAAAATTGCATTAGGAACTGTTCGTTATGCCTCTGGGCAAATAGCAAAACATAATCCACAAAATGTTGGAATACAAACTCCAACGGCTACCGTTGCTGTTCGTGGTACAGATTTTTCTACAACAGTAGATGAATTAGGTCAAAGTACATTTATTCTGTTACCAAGTTGCGATTTATCTGGTTGCGTAACAGGAGCTATTGAAGTTTCTACAGATGCAGGTTTTGTTTTATTAAACCAAGCATTTCAATCAACTACTGTTTCTGATAAAACAAATTCTCCATCAAAACCAACTATAATTAATATTGATCCATTAAATATTAACAATAGCTTAATTGTATCTTCTCCAGTAAAAGCCGCTGACACAACAGTAACAGTTCAACAAATAAAAACTGGATTAGATGTTAATTTTCTTGATCAAGATTTTTTAACGTACAAACAATTAAGTATCAATTTATTAGATGTAAAAACTGATTTAGATAAAAATAAATTGGATGAAAAATTATTAACAAATGCATTAGACGAACCGATTGATAATATTAGCGATATGTTGCCTGGATATGATGAAAAAACAAATTTAAAATATAATACAAATGGAAAAGCATTAGTTCTTGATAAAGAAGCAGCAAAAAATAAATTTCAATTAAAAGTAGATAAAAATTCAGATGCAACTTTAAAATTAAATCAAGAAGGAACTGTTTTGACTCAAAATATTAACATGGGCACAACCACGAAAATAGATATTACACAAAAATAATATATGGATAAAAAATACCAAAGCATTTTTATTAGCGATATACATTTAGGAACAAAAGATTCTAAGGCAAATGAATTAATTGATTTTTTAAAAAATAATACTTGCAATAAATTGTATCTTGTTGGAGATATAATAGACGGTTGGAAAATACAACAAAATAAACTTAAATGGAAACCTAGTCATACAAAATTAATTCGTAAATTTTTATCTTTATCGAGGAAAGGAACTGAAGTAATATACATAACAGGAAATCATGATGAATTTATTAGACCAATGGTTAACCTTAACATTACCTTTGGTAAAATTTCAATTCATAATCAATATGAACATAATGGAATTGATGGTAAACGTTATTTGGTAACTCATGGGGATTTATTTGATGGAATTACTAGGCTTGCTCCATGGTTAAGTTTTCTTGGAGATAAAGGCTATGATTTAATTTTATCATTAAATAATAAATTTAATTGGGTACGACATAAATTGGGATTTGGTTATTGGAGCCTAAGTAAATATTTAAAACATAAAGTTAAAAAAGCTGTCGATTTTATGTTCCAGTTCGAAATAAATTTAACAGACTATTGTAAAAAACGTGGATATGACGGTGTTATCTGCGGGCACATACATAATTTGGAAATAAAACAAATTAATGGTATAATTTATATGAATTCTGGAGATTGGGTAGAAAGTTGTAGTGCCATCGTAGAAAATCACGATGGCACTTGGGAAGCTATATTATGGGTTGATGGAATTGGAATTACTAAAGAAACTTTCCATTAATTCTTCTAAACTGATCGAACATTTTTCTTTTTTTGATGAATTTTCTTTAGATGGTATGAATTCTAAATTACAAATGTTTCCTATAATATACGGAGGAATATTGTTTTTGAATCCAGCTTGTACAGAAAATTTATGATCTAAAGAATACGAAGATTTTGCGCGGCTATGTCCGCGCAATTCACAATAGTTTAGCATTTGTATTGGTTGTTTATTTGTAATTTTATTTACTTCTAATCGATATAACTTAAATGCTTCAATTTTATGTTTCGGTAACCATATATTATTATTTTCACTAGTTAATCTAATTTTAGATTTAATACCAAAAGATTTATTTGGATGATCTACCCCATAATTTAAAATATAAGTATTTTTTCTTTTTTCTAAAGATTGTTTAGTTTTCATATTATGGTCTACGCCATATTTTAAGAGCATTCCTTGTTTTCTTAATAATATACCGGATTCTCCAGAAAATGGATTTTCTCTCTGCGATAGTTGATATATAGAATTACAACTATAACAACAAAATTTTCGAGGGTATCCGTTTTTAAATTTCGTTATTTTATTATTACAACTTTCTAAATAACATATTTTTGGATAATCTACTATATCATATAATATCCAATAAATTTTTTCCGTTAATTTTCCTGAACAATTTTTAGTATAATATTCTATACTATCAATTATATTTGAGGATAGAGATTTAAATTTTCCCTGAGAAATTTTACCATTTTTATCTAGAATAGTAGTTTGTAATATTAATTTTAATTCGAAAATGGTATAAATATGTGTGCTGATCATCGTTAATCCTTTTAACTGTAAGAATGATTAGAATAGGTGGATATGTCCAGTATCGCGACCTATACCTATTTATAATTTAAAAGAAATTAATGGGATTGTTTATATGAATGATGGTGATTGGGGTTGAATCTTTAACAGCTTTGGTTGAACATCATGATGGTAGATGGGAAATTATAACATATAGCGGGGAGGAAAAAAATGTGGACTCTGATAATGTTAGTAGTTAATATTTACGATCCAACTGATGTTCCTGGAAAAATGAAATTGCAATTTCCTACAGAACAAGAATGTGTACATGCAGCGGAATCGTTGTCATATACAGTGAAATTTGATTGGTTTAAGGTAACAGCTGAATGCAAAAAATCTTAATAATAACAGATAATCTACCGAACCAAATTAATGGCGTGGTAACTACATTTAATAATTTAAAACTTGTTGGCGAACAAGAGGAGTTTACTTTTGAATTTATAACTCCTCTGGATTTTAAACATATTAACATGCCAAAATATCCAGAAGTTAAATTAAGTTTTCCTTTTGGATTAACTAAGAAAATTAAAAAAATAAATCCAGATTTTATTCATATAGCAACAGAAGGTACTATTGGAATTGCAGCTAAATTGGCGTGTAAGAAAAATAAATGGAAATATAACACGAGTTATCACACGAATTTCCCAGAATTCGCTAAAAAGATTTACGGAATGCCAAAAAAAATTACATACAAATTTTTACGTTGGTTTCATAATCGTTCTTATAAAGTTTTAACAACAACCAATACTATGGTTCAAGAATTAAAATCTAATGGATTTAAATGTGATGTTATTTCATGGACTAGAGGTATTAATAGAGAAGAATTAACTCCAACTAAACCAAAAGAAAATAGAGAACAAATTATATTGTTATCTGTTGGTAGGGTTTCTAAAGAAAAAAATTTAGATGTATTATGTCAATTATCAACTAATCCGCAATATCACATTCAAATTGTCGGAGATGGTCCATATAGAAAAAAACTTGAAAAAAAATACCCATTGGTAGAATTTGTTGGTTATAAATCTGGATCAGAATTAGCCGATTATTATGTTAATGCTGATGTATTTTGCTTTCCAAGTAAAACCGATACATTTGGAATTGTAATGATTGAAGCAATGTCATTGGGATGCCCTGTAGCTGGATATCCAGTTGCTGGTCCAATTGATGTTATTGAATCTGATGTTAATGGTTACATGGATGAAAATTTTGAAAACGCTATATTAAAATGTTTATCTCTTGATAGGCATAAAGTTTATGTTAGCTCATTCAAATGGACTTGGGAAAATTGCTGGAAAATATTTAAAGAAAATCTTGTTCTTAAATAAACAACTACACTAAATACAGTTGTGTCAGGTGGCATAATACAATATTTTTATTATAGGGGAAAATTATGAGATTAGAAGATTTAGCAGCAAGATTATTACTAGTTGAAGCAAAATTATCGACATTAACCGGAACAACAGTTAACACAGAAAACGCTACAAGTATTGATCAATTAGATACAAGATTATCAATTGTTGAAATTCAAGTTAGCCAATTAATCACGGAAAAAGCTCAAAGTCATATTAACGATATTATTTCAGCTCCAGCTGATCAATCGCCAGTATTAGCTGAAAATGTAGTTATATTATCTGCAAGTTTTTCTGTAGCTGAAGCTGCAGATATAGTTGAAGATGTAGTTCAAATGCAAATAGAATCGCCTGAAATAGAACATTCAGAAGTTGCTGCAGTCGTTTCAGCTGCTGTTGCTGCAGTCGTTTCAGCTGAACCTGAAGTAGTAACTAATCCTGATGCAATTACTGTTGCAATAACAACAGCTATAACTGAAGCTCCTGCATTAGATTTAGAATTACATGAACAAGCTACTGATGCAATCGTTCAAATTATTTCTGCTGCGATTGGAGATGAAGTTTCTCCTGAAGTTCAACAACAAGTATCTGAAGCACTTGCTACAGAATCTGATCCTGCGTTAGACGCTATTGAAGCTCGTTTAACAGTTGCCGAAGCAAAGGTTGATAGTTTATTGGGGAAGTAATAAATTCAATCCAAAATTGGATTGGAAAGTTATTTATGCGTTAAAAATATGTAAAATTGGAAAAGACCTTTCGGTCTTTTCCTTTATTAAATTTGGAGTAATAATGAAAAAAATTGTTTTAGCTTTATGTCTTTTATTTTCTACAGCTGTTTTTGCAAATCCAATCGATGATAAATGTTCACATTTTGCAACTTGGGGTGCTCCGCAAATTAAAACTGAAGGCGATAATCAATATATCTGTAAAACTGGATATGCTGTTAACCTAAACTATAAAACCAAAGTTCCGTATTTTGTTATTGAACATATCACAGCTGATCACCTAAAAAAAGCAGTTGGTAGAAAAGATGATTTTCGTGAAGATGCAGAAGTTCCTGCTGAATACCGTGTAACATTAAAAGATTATGTTGGTTCTAACTTAGATCGTGGACACATGGCACCCGCAGCAGATTTCGTTTATGATGCTAAAGTAATGAGCGAATCATTTTTTCTTGATAACATGATGCCTCAAAGTCAACCATTAAATCGCGGAGCATGGAAATTACTTGAAGAAAAAACCCGCGACCTAGTTGCTCATGGCGATGTTTATGCTATTACTGGAACAATTTATGAGGGTGAATACAAAACTATTGGAAATAAAGTTGGAGTTCCTACTCATATTTACAAAGTAATTATTCAACCAAGCAAAGAACGAATGGTTGCATTTTTATTCCCTAATGAAAAAGTCGACCCAAAACAATTGGCAAAATATATTGTTCCTGTTGCTGATTTAGAAGTTAAAGCTGGTGTTGATTTTTCTCCAACAATTCCAGAAAATTTAAAAGCATTAGAAACAGTGGCAGCGAAATATGAAGATTGGTTCTAAGTTAAAAGCATTATTAAGTCCTTATTGGGCATTGGTAACTCTACTGCTAGTTTTAGCAGTTAGGGTTGCCGATCCATACTTTGTGTCTTCCACCCGATTAAAATATTTCGATACATTAATTACATCTAAAGCTCCAACAGAAAATAATGTTTATACAGTTAACATTGACGAAGCAGCATTAGATAAGTATGGTCAATGGCCATTTAAACGCGATTTTTATGCAGATACAATTGAAACATTATATTTACATAATGCAGGATTAGTTGTATTTAATGTTTTAATGAGCGAAACTGACCGTTTAGGTGGAGATGATAAATTAGAACAAACTTTAAAAGTATTACCTGTTATTTTACCTAGTGTTCCTGCAAGTAAAACTAAAAATACTCCAAAGAATCCTGGATCGGTAATTTTAAATCCAGAATATCAAGATAAAATAGTTAGCTATCCTGGAATAATCTCTAACATTCCTGCTTTAGAAAATAGTTCTGCTGGTGTTGGAACTGTTAATACGCTACCGGAAATTGATGGAGTTAATCGCAGAGTTCCATTACTAACATCAGTTAACAATGTATTGTATCCATCATTAAGTCTAGAAACGTTAAGAGTTCTTGCACAGGATACAACATTTCAAGTAAAATTAAATGAATTGGGTGTAGAAAAACTGCGCATTCCACAATTTGGTCCAGTTACAACAGATAGTCTAGGTAGAATCTGGATTGATTGGAGTCAAAAAAATCAAGCAGTAAGCATTACTGATATTCCTGCTGATTTTGGTGGAGCTGTGGTTATTGTTGGAACAACTGCTGCTGGTATTGTAAATCCATTATCAACACCAATTGGAGCAGTTTATCCGCAAGATGTTCAGGCGGCTGTTATTTCTACTATGATTAATGGCATAGTTATAGAACGTCCTGATTGGACAGATATGGCTGAAGCATTGGCTATATTCTTAGGAGGAGCCTTAGTTGTCGTTGGATCGCGCTGGACGTATGCATTTGTTCCGGTAATACTAACGTTAGGTGCAAGTCATTTCGCAGCTGCATGGGTCTTTAAGAGCTATAATATGCTCATTGACATTACAGCTTTTGTAATTGGAATTGCATTAGTTTACGGGCATGCATATACCGTTAAATTTCTTTCTGAATATTTACAAAAAGAGCAAATTAAAAAACAATTTGGCGGATACGTTTCCCCTGTAATGGTTGAAAGATTACAAAAAAATCCAGATTTAATTAAATTAGGCGGAGAAAGAAAATTAATCTCCTCTGTTATGACGGATCTTCGCGGATTTACTACTTTAGGCGAATCATATGGTGATGATGTTGAGGGTTTAACTCAAATCATGAACGATTATATGACTGCTATTTCTGAACCTGTATTAAAAAATGATGGATGTATTATTAAATTTATTGGCGATGCAAGTTTACACATTCATGGTGCTCCATTAGATGATGAAAATCATGCGAAAGTTGCTGTTCAAACTGGATTAGAAATGGTTGAGGCTGTTACTCAATTTAATAAACAGTTAATTTCTCTGGGTAAACCTCCAGTTGGTATGGGTGTTGGTGTAAATTCTGGACCAATTTTAGTAGGTAACATTGGATCGAAATATAGATTCGGTTATGATGTACTAGGAGATACTGTATCATTAACTTCTAGATTAGAAGGGCAAACAAAAGGATATGGCGTGTTACTAATCCTTGGGGAAACAACAGCTGAATTAGTTAAAGATGATTTTAAATTAGCAGAATTGGATTGCATTGCAGTTAAGGGTAAACATATTGGTGTAAAAATGTTTACAGTAGCCGAAACTTTACCTGCGCATCAACAATATTTGAATGCATATTATGCAGGAGATTGGGGATCTGCTAGAGTTATATGTAAACATTTAGCTGAACAACCTGGACCTCTACAACATTATTATGAATTAATGCTAGAAAGAATCTCAGGCGAATGTCCAGCTAACTGGGATGGTGTATTCCACGCCCTCTCCAAGTAATTAACAACCTGTATAAACGTTGTTAAACTCGGTAATAGAATCTGAAATTTCTTGATATGTTTGATAGAAAATATCCGGTTTACAGGCATAAAATTCACCCTGTATTCCTTTAATGATATAATCACCTTCTGTAGCGACATGGGCAATTTTATTTTTCCCATGTCCATCTTCTAGGGTTCCAATCTGTAACCACCCTTTGGCATCAGGATGCCAATCCTTTCCAGAGGCTATGAATTCGCTTCCAAGCCAATCTTTTAGTTCCTGAATACACTTATCGTTATATTCAAATTTAATCGCCTCAATGGTCACTGGGCGTTTCATATATTGTTTAATCATCTTCGAACACCGCTACGACTTCATCTTCTGAAACAACCCATAACTCTCCAGAAACATTTTTTGCTTTATTCCAATTCAAAAGAATAATGTCGCCTAATTTAAGTAATGTAACATCATGACCTAAGTTCATGACTTTTCCTTTTGTATTATCTTCAGAGTTAACGCCATAAATTAAACCCTGATATTCCGCTTTTTGTTTTAAAACAAGAACGTTTTTTCCCAATACTTGCATAATATTTTCCTATAGTTAATAAAAGGGGATGTTTCCATCCCCAAGCCGTTCTGTTTCCAAGTGGCTTAATCTCAGGCTAATCTCACGCTGCTAGAGCGTAATCTCCATAGTTTGCATCATTTGCTGCATTTACTTTGATTTATGCTGATTACGTCAGTCATCTCTCGTGTTGCCTTCTCTACTATCTCACCTGATCGAAACCATGACAGCCCCATCAAAAACATACTATTTGAGTCTTTAAACTCAATCACCATTCAGTAGATTACCGCGAATAGTCTACCTTCTGAGTCTAATATGTTTATGGTGGAGCTGGAGGGATTCGAACCCTCGTCTCAGATGCCTTCATTTTGAAGGAGTTACAACAATTCAGTTACTTTCCTGAGAAAGTTTACACAGTTTACGCTTTAATAATAAAAGTTCAATAGTATTATCAAGCGTTTTTCTATAATTTAATATTTCTACTTTTTTCTTTAGTGAAAGATTATTAAAGTTTTTTCGAGTTACTGGCCAAATCTCACCGTTCATCTAGGTTTTCCTACATTTAGTAGAACAACCAAAAAGAAAACAATTAATGCTAATTCAGAAATTCTAATCGCTATAGCTGGCACCGCCAACAATAACAAAAAGAATAATACAATTGCCAATATAAATTTTTCAATAAGTTTCATAATTAACTTGGGTAAAGTAACATAAGAGCGTCTAATATAACATCGTCTTGAGGGCGATGTTTAACAACCACATTTCGATCCCATGTTCCAGGATAAGTTTCTGGATTAATATCACAATAACCGCGAGTGGATTTAGTAGCCGCCAAATCAACATACGTTCTCATATCTCGATAATTTGAATATTGCATAATTGGCTCATCGCCAGTTGCTTTACATAAACTATCTATAACCATTTGATCCAGCGAACCTCGAACCCAAATTAACGTAGTTTTTGGATCGCAATGAGAAGCAATATAATTTCTAATACATGCAATTGCTTGTTTAGCTGGTAAATCTTTTTCGTTTGGATAAAAACTTTGTTTCTTTGCTAAATCACATTGTTTATTCCACCAAGTAATGGTATCTTTTTCGGTAACGCGATTGTATTGTTTAACTTGTTCTTTTACATTAAATTTAACAAACAAGGTATTTGCATATAACGATTCCCATGTATGTTTTTCAGCGGGATTCATATAAACAATAGCAGCAGATAAAATAACTGAATTAGATTCAGCTCCAAGGGTTTCAACATCGAACACTAACATAATAACTCCAGAAATTAAACACTATTATTTTTTTTGTAATCTAGCTAAATCTCCATCCATCATAGAAAGTTTTTTAGTTCGTTGTGTATCTTTAATTAATTCGTTAATTAACAGAGAAGATAATTTAATCAATTCTTTTGTTTGAGGCTCATCTAATTGATTATTGTTAAACCCATTAAGAAGTTTTCCATATTTTGCTAATGGCGTTTTTAATTTTGGGTTTGTATAATTTATTTTCATTTCTTTTTCTATTAATCTAAGGTGATAATATTCCGGAGCATCTTTGATTTTAAGCGGAAATCCATTAGCATTCCATATAATTGGATAACGATAATTTCCAAACAAAACTACTCCTAAGATTTTATCATTAAGAGTATCGCTAATTTCAAATTTATATCCAGCTGCAACCACTATAGTTTTATTTATAGTATCTGGAGTAATTAAATCGATAATTCTCTTCATGATAGATCTTCTAACGAGTTTGCTGTAGTTTTGTCATCTCTAATACCATCATAAATTGGTAGGAATAATGACTTTTTATCAGAGCCTTTGCTTGAAATAATACAGTTATATTTTACTTGAATGATTTTACCAACATATGATTCTGGATTATCGCGTTCGCCTTGTTTATGTTTAAATCCGCTACCAACATTCACTTCTAATTGACCGCATGAAGTTTGACAAAGCAACGATCCAAGCATACCATCGAATTGAGTTCCAGGAGTTCCTAAAGTAAACCCAATCACTAACAAATCTACAGGATCTTCCGCTTTGAGCTTTAATTGATACTTGGAGCGTTTTGCTTCCCAGATACCATTAATTGATTTGAGGATGCAACCTTCTTCGCCGCGATCTAAATTGCGTTGATATTTCTCCATTACTTCTTCACGAGAATTAACAATTTCAGTTTCAACTAATTGTAATTTGTTATCAAAACTTGTTGATAATTCTTGTAAAGTAGCAAGTCTTTGGTTATATGGAATTTTACTAACTTCTTTTAAAAAATCTTCATATGGAATGTAATCCCAAACAACAACATACAAACCTAATTCTTCTTCAGGAGTAATAGTTCCACGAACAGCTTTTGTTACATAACCATTTGATACTTTTCTTTCTGCTACTGTACCATTTTGATGTAACCACATTAATTCACCATCAAGAATAAAACGATCTTTATTTGGTAGCGTTAAATTATCGAAACAAGAAATAGATAAAACGCTACCATTACGAGTTGTTGCTGATACAAATTTACCATCAGCAAATTCAAGGTTGATTCTTGATGAATCCATTTTACACTGTAAGATCGCAGGATATTGGATATTTTTTTCAGTTTTTTCGTTGAATTTACCACATAATAAAACAGGGTATTCTGGAATTAAATCTTTCCAAACTTTGTTAATTAGTTTAGTATTAACGCCACATTTTAAATCGCGTTCAATAACTCGATATAAAACTTCTTGGTCAAATTTCGTTAAATTATTTAATAGGTTACTAACGAATTTAATTGCAGCATTACCTGTTAATTTTCTATTCGCTATATTTTCAACCAATTCATTTAATGCTTTAGTTAAATCGCCTTTGTGATATACAGTAGAAAAGTAAGATGATTCTGGACGTTTTTTAATCCAAAATTTAATTCTAGGGTTATATGCTAATTCAAATACTAATCGTTTATTAGTATCATTTTTTGCTGATTCTAGGATAGCAAGTTTATCATTAGTGCTTGCAGTTTCAGCTAATAAGTTTAAAAAGTTTAACATTTAATTATCCTCAAAATATTCATTATAGTTTATTATACTCTAAGAGTAATTTAATGTCAAGCACTTTCTTCATACCACGATGGAGTATTTCTACCATTTATTTTACCTTTCCAGTTAGCAATATGTCGTTTTTCTGTATTGTAATAGTTTCTATAGGATGCAATTGAATCCCCTGGAACAATACAATGAACTGGCATCGCAGGAGTCGGTTCAGTAAAAAGTTTTGTTGAAATATTAAATGGAGCATACTGTAATTTATCAACTAAACCAATTTGCTCGCATTTGTGTATTTTACCATAACGATAAGTGTATTCTTTACATAATTCCACAAGTAAAGAATGAAGCCATTGATAATTTTCAAATCCATGGCGAACCCAAATAGCCGATGGGTGATTTATATGAGTTGCTAAATATAAAATATCGTCGTAAGAATTGTTAAGTTTCCATACTGTTTTTTTACGACCTGATGCAGAAAAACCTGCAGTTTCTACGCCATCTAGAACTCGATGAGCAGTAGACATCAATTGAGCTGTTTCTTTTATTTGAGAAACTACGTGCCTATTTGTGTGCTCTAGAGCACAAATTGTTGTATCATTATTAAGATAGAAAATATTCATAACAAACTCCAATAAAAAAGGGTATAGAGTTATTATACCCTATACCCTAGACATTGTCAAGCACTTTTTTTAAATTCCTAATCCTGTATATCGATGACAATCTTTTTCGCATCGATATGGAGTTAAATCCAAATCAGGAGGAGATTCGCCAGTTCGTTCTGCTTCGTCTTTTTGAATCGGACCAGAATAAAATTTAACATATTTGTTATGGTCTATTCCATCAGCTTTAACGGCAACTAATTCTTCGTGGCTTGCAATATGATGTGCCTGTTGATAATCCAATTTAAAAATATCAATTAATGCTTTTTCTATTTTTTCGTGAATTAAAAGATATGGCATTACATCAGTTCCATCTTTCATTATCGAATTAAAATGTTTATCAACATAAATTGTTTTGCCATTTTTAGAATATCCGGCTAAATATGGAACATTATATTCTTTATTAATTTTAACATCTTGTTGAACATGTTTAATGACTCTAGGATCGGTAACCATTTGTCGTTCTTTAAATGTTTGAATTTTTATCAATTCAGTATGTCTATGAGTCATTAAAAACCTCGTTTAATTTTGCTAAATTTGTTACCGTAGAGTCGCGTTTGCATAATGAAACGTATTTATCTATATCATCAGACCATTCAGATCCTGACCACCATTCAAAGCCTGGAAATCTAGATTTATAAATCCCTCCTAATCCATATCCGCAACCAATATAAAGATAATCTAACCCCATATCTTTTGCTTGTTTAACTTCATAATCAACAATTTTTCTACCAATAGAAAGTTTTGGTTCAGCATAATCCCAAATTGTAAATTGACTTTCTAATCCGCCATTGTATTTTATAAATTTAGTAAATGCAACAATTTTACCATCTTTTTCTACCGCTAATATTGAGCTACGATCTAAATCTGAATCTAAATCATAAGTAAATGTATAATTTTTAACGTTTAAAAAATTTGAATATAATTGTTTAATTTCATCTGTATATTCAAATGTTTCATAATATACAACATCATGACCTTTTATTGGTTTAATATTTAAATCATATTTCGAAAGATTAATTCTAGTAATTCTAGATTGAAACCAATTGTTATAATAGATAGTCCAACCAGATTCTAATGCTAAAGATTCTTCGTGCGGTTCTAAATTTAATATAGGTTTACATACTTGTATGTCAAAATTCTCTTGTTCCCCATACACATGGTTAAATAATATTTTCATGCATTCTCTTCATGAAGAAAGCGTCGCTGCCGTCTTCGTAAAAATTATCTTCTTTTCGTATTATACGAAAACCAAAAGATGAATATAGGTTAATTGCTGAAATATTTTCTGTGTTAGTATGTAAAGTTTTATCCTTATCGTTTACATCTAAAAAATGTTGCAACAACAGTTTTGAATAACCTTTTCCTCTATGAGTATTATTTATCAATAATGTAAAAAGATATGGCTGGTCATCTTCATACCACATATAATGACCAGCCATATCTTTATCAAGAACTAGAACTATTGTATTTTTAGTTTGGCAATCTTCTAAAGTTATCCAATCGCTGGCAAATTGAGTTAATTCATTTTCGATAAGAATTGAATATTCATTAGGAGTTGCGTTTCTAATTTGCACTATTCAACTATACCAAATTGTCCGCTTGGTAATTTGCACATTTCACCAACAGGTCGCGCCCATTGAATGGGATAAATCCAATATTCTCCCGTTGGAGCAACGCATACATTGCTAACCCACATAAAACCGTTCCACCATGCAGCACTAGCTGTTAGCGAAACAAAACACAACATTAACGCTAAAATTAATTTTTTCATATATTTTTAAGGTTTAATTAAATACCATACATCGCTTTCATATGAATCAGAATATAAATTTTTTTGATCAATTTCAGTAAAAAATTCATTTACTGCATTTCTAACGCCCTCAATTACTCTGTAATCATGACCAGCAAATACACCACCAGATTTAATTTTAGAATAATAATTTTTACAATCTATTAATACTTGTTCGTAAGTATGAAGACCATCAATAAAAATAAAATCGTAAGATTCATCTACAAAATCCGATACTGCATCATCAGATGTTTTTCTAACTAATTCGTGTCTATCTCCAAAACTAGATAACCTATCTTTTGCATGTAAGTAGAAAAAATCTCTGGTGTTTTCATTTACGCCATTCCAATCAACGTAATTTATATATGGATCGATACTGGTTAATTTTAAAATATTTGGAAAATCTTTTAATAATCCAACAGAAGAATCTCCTCTATCGCATCCAATTTCAAGCCCAACTAATGGTTTATCTGTAGGTAAAACATCAAGCAACGGTTTAGCAGAATATTCAAACATTATTTTTCCCTTTAATTACAAAATTGATTTAATTGAGTTGCAGTTAATAACCCAACCTTTCTTTTGACTTCTTCGCCGTCTTCAACAATAATTAAAGTTGGAACGCCACGAACTTTATATTTATCTGCCAATTCATAATCGACATCAATGTCAATCTCTACGAGAGGAATCGCTGGTGGATTAGCATCAATTATTGATGCTAGCACTTTACAAGGTGAGCACCAACTACTTTTAAAAATAATTAAAACTTTTTTACTGTCTGTAATAACAAAATCTTTTGGCATAAATTTTCCAAATTATAAATAATAAAAATGCATCAATATTAGTTTCGATTAAAAAATTCGTTTTTATCCTTAGTTAATTAAAATTGCATTAGTTGGTAAATCGCTTCCGTCATTTTCGATATCATTTTCAGTAACAAAATCTCCACGCAAATTATAATAATTTCCAGGAGTCGGTCCATAATGTACAATTTTATAATCGTTACCTTCGTCATCGATAGAGTAAATAACTTCAGCATCAATTAATTCTGGTCTATCGTGCAATAAGTCTTGTAAATTTTCTAAATATTCACTAAATTTCATATTATTATCCTAAATTTAAATTAATTTAATTTCAAATCTATCAGCCATATTTTGAACAGCTTGATTTGAAACGCCATGAATATTTTTATTACCATGGCGATTTTCTACTATTAAACACGTTACTTGATAATCATGTTCTTTGGCCATGTTAAAATATGGTTGCATTTCCCACTCTTGTGTGAACGTATTGTGGACAGCAATGTTATCAATAAATGGAGATTGTAGTGCGCGGTTAACTTCTGCTTGACACCATGCGTGACCAGCTTTAGATTTTTCTGGAGTCCAGTTATAATTACCATCTGCATCTGTGTGAAAATCATCAGCAGAAACCGCAAGGTTAACATTTAGGGATTTAATTAGTGTAGATTTACCAGCCCCACAAACCCCCCTAACGAGAAAAAGTCTTTTCATAATATACATTCCACCCATTTAAAGTTTATTAAATTTTTTATCATATTTTGGTAACCATTTTAGCGATCCATCATTATACATATTTTTTATTTCAATTTCAGATAATCTTTGAATATCATTTTCCGTAATTATTTTAAAATTTTCACCAAAAAGATTTTTAGCGACATTAAATTTATCTAAATTTAAACCAGAATTTATTAGTTTTTTAGGTTTTATTTCTATATAAATTTTAGAATCTATTAAATAATAGTCAGGAAAATAATTTCTATATTTGTTTTTTATTGAATCAAAATATTTTATTTTATGTTTATCTAATTCACCAGATTCAAATTTTATTCCATTATCCAATAAATATTTTAAATAAGACAATTCTAATATAGATCTAAAATATATATCAAAATACCAACCTGACCAACCATTTCCAGAACCTTGCGGAGAAGGTTTACCAAACATAGGATTTAATTCACCAGAAGTTAATTTAGAAATTTTGTTTCTATATTCTTGTTTTTTAATATCAACAGTTTCTTTATCATATTTACTTTCCCAAACTGTAAATGGGTGTTTTTTATTAGCAACAAGTTTTAATAATTCTCTAGATTTTTGTCTATCTTCATCAGTCCAAATTTTTTTTCCTTGTTTTGATTTAGATTCTTCGGTGTGTTTTTTACCGAAAAATGGGTTGTTCTCCCCTTTTTGTTTTTCGTTTAACATTTGTAAAGAACATTTAGCGCAAGGTTTATCTTTAGAAAGAGCGGCATTACTCTCATTAGATAATTTTCGCTCTTCTTTACAAACAGGACATATTATTAAACATCTACAATGTTCGCACAAATTTCTTTGTTTTCTAAAATTTTTAAATTCAACATTACATTTAATACAATTTTTTAGAGTAAATTTTTCCATAAATAATTTCCGATAAAATAAATTATTTAGTAAAATTCGTCTCCTGGAACTCCACGAATTAAAAATAACATTTTCATAATATAATTTCTCTTAACAATTATTTGTATCAATACCTAGATAATTTTGATAACGTGTTTCTTTACCGCTTTCGCTATATTCTTTTCTAATCCAAAATCCTACATAATCTTCGTGAAATATACAATTTCCTCGATCATCGTATTCTTTTTTCCACCAAAAGCCTCTATCCATAGCAGCATAAAAAACAACATTTCCATTCTTATCGTATTCAGTTATTACGTCATTCATTTTAATTCCTTAAAAGTTCTACCTTTAGTAAAGAATCTTAATGGTTTTTTAAATGTAATCATTTCGGTTGTTCCGCTTTTAATGTAACCAATCATTTTAAATTTATCATTTGTAAGAAGATAAGTGTGTAAAATATGTTCAGGAAAAGACTTAGTTGTTTCTACCACAGTAATCATAATATCCTCCAATTAGTATAACTTATTATACTATATTGAAAAATTAATGTCAAGCACTTTGTTTTTCCTGTAAATATTGCATATATTCTTCTGTACATCCATAATCGCTTATAACTATAATTTTTTTACCAGAAATTGGGTGTATTATATATCCTAAATTTTCTAATGTAAACTCTTGAGGCATTAATTTTTTGTCAATTAATAACGAAATATACAATTTTATCCATGGATGGTTCATAATAATATCATATTTTTCATCAGAAATAAATTTCGGATAAATGCCTCCTTTTCCATCAGAACTACAAAACCATTTATGCATACATAATGCAGCATCAGGAAAATACAAACCTGCTGGATAATTTTCTGTTGTGTTTTCCAAACAAAAATCTCGTATAGTCATTGGAAAAACTCTAATCATTTCTTCCCAAAAATAATCTGGATTATGCGCTATTATCGGAGTTAATATGCCATTGTAATTTGTTGTATACGATCCATCAGTATTTTTTAAAAATAAACTATATTTTGAATCATTTAATTGACATTCTATTTTATTTTGAAATTTACCTAAAAAACATTCATCGCTATTAATTTCCAATGTATGCGATTTAACAATTTTTAATACAGTATCAATTTTAACTTCAATTCCATCTAATATTATCTTTCTTGAATTAATAGGAAAATAAACTAATCTAGTTGAACCTTTTTTTATTTCTTTTGATACTTGCCCTACCAATTTTTCTATATCAATCATGTAAATTCTGCAGTTACAATTAAAGATCTTCGGTTATCATATTCAACAACAGCAATCGTTTCATTATTTTCAGATAGATAGGTAACTTTATTCATATATCCATAATATTTACCTTTCCAACCCCTATCTGTTAATTTTTTGTGTAAATCAAAATCAGAAAATTTAGTAGATTTTAACATTATGACTCCAGTAAAATAATATAAACGATAACAAGATATGTTAAATAATGTAAATACTGATCGCACCCTAATTGCACCCAAAACTTTTTATCTGATACATCTGATAAACCATAATGAGCTTTGAAATAATCAATAAAATAATGTACATTAATTTCAGCGTAAACGATTATAAATAAAAGAGTAGGATCTACGAATGGAAGTAATACTACGCCTGTCGCAAGACCTTGTTTGATACTGTGTTTTGCTCCAGTAAAGTTTCCAAATATACCTTTACATTTTACTTCTTCGTATGTTTGATTGATAAAATCTATATAGAAATGTTTAGTAAACAAGAGAAAAAAACATATAAAAATTATATTATATTGATGCATTATAAACTTTCCCAATCAACCCATTTTGTTAATTCAATATTAACTGCTTCGTGCGTAATATTACCATTATTATCATAACTCTCCGGAATATACACCGTAATCCCATTTACTGCAGCACCAAAATCATACATTTCAACAGAAACGTCAAGTTGCGCATTATATTTTTTTAAAAGATTTCGTAAATCTCTTTTAAATGAACGCTCGATAACCTCATTAACTTCCATAAGCCACCAAAAAATAAAAGGTGCCTCAGTAACGAGGCAACTAAAATAATTACAACCTTAAAAAATAAAAGTTGCGTCTTCCATGTAATATTCTTTTTCTTTGACGTTATCGCTAACATCTTGAAGATATAATCCCGAATATTTATTCCCTGAAATTAACTCTTTAAGATTATCTTTTAAAAATTTAGATGCAAATTGTGGATAATCTAATTCTTCTTTTTTGTCAATTTTATACATATATTCAACACAACGCTCAATTCTTGATGCTTCTGATTGAATACTATCGTTGTTAAAAGGTTTATCTAGTTTTTTTAATCTACCAAATGCAACCACAGTAAATGCTTGTTCTAATCCGTCAACTGATGGTCTTTTAATTTCTGCTGTTTTTTTCATGATATATTCCTAGGCTTTATTGATTTTGTGTTTAAAATGATAGACTGTCAACCAAACTGTTGATGCTATTAAAATACCAGATATGATTGCTATTAAAATCATATAATCACCTTATCGTTTACCAGCTGAAGATAACCGACTCATATTCATACTAGAACTAGGTCTGCTAATAGGAGCTGATGGTTTATAAGAACTCGTTGAATTAAATTTACTTGTATCCATATAATTAACCTTTGGTGCAACTGGAGCAACGGTTGAAGTTGATACAGGAGCTATTGGAGCAGAAGCAACTTGATTAATTGTAACATTTTTAGTAACATTAGTTACAGTTCGTGAACTAGAACCGTAATCATGATTATAGCTAGGAGATGAATTATTAGAAGAATTTCCCGAGCTACCAATAGCATGACCAATTAACCCTCCAACCAACATATTAGTCATAATATTATCATGTTGTTGCTGTACTACCACTGGTTGTTGCGCAGCAGGTTGTTGAATAATAACTGGAGCTTGCGCTTGAACAGGTTGTTGTACTTGTTGTTGAATTTGTTGACCTTGCTGCTGAACTACTGCGCCTTGCTGTTCAATTTGTTGCTGTTGAGCTTGTTGATTTTGTAAGATTTGTTGTTGTTGCGCAAGAATTTGTTGGGTTTGTTTTTTAGCCTTTTCTTCTTCGCTTTCGCCACAAGCAACAAGACTTAAAATCGCCAATGTTAAAATCATTTTTTTCATTATATAATTCCTCAATAAGTTTAAAGTTACGGTACAGTTATATTATACTAGATTAGACATATTATGTCAAGCACTTTTTAAATATTTATTTTTTGCGCATATGCGATTAAATGTAAAATACCTGCTGCAGCGAATAAACCATAAATAGAAACGATAGCAAAACTAAAAATTAATCCCACGATATAATACACAACATATAACATTGTTTGAGATGATTCTTTCATAAAAAATTCCATAAATTTTATGCACAAAAAAAGCCTGCGAACAGGCTTTTCTCATTTATCCCTAGATTAAGCGTCTGGGAAAATTTTATCGTCTACTGCATCGGTTGTAACTGAACCAATAGCAACTAATGTTTCGTATTGAACGCGACCTGAACGACCACCAGTTCCTGTGGTTTTCTTAATCCAACCAGCATGCGGAACTTTAGATTTAGAAGTTGAACCAACACCTAAAACCGCAACAGCAGTAGCAGCACCAGAAGTTAATGTTAATGTATGAGCAGTACCAACACCAACGCCAGTTAATGCAATTTGTGTGTTAGATGTTGCATTTGCTGCACTTGAAGCAAGAGCAAGAGCATTTGCTGTTGTTTTAATTATGTAATATGTATTTCCACTAGTTAAACCAACAACTGAAGTTCCGCCACCATTATTATACACAGCTGCATCACCAGTAGCAAATAAATGCCCTGTATATGTAACTGTATTTGCAGCGGTTGTTACTGCAGCACTAGCAAAAGTAATAAATGGAGCGCCAATAGTTACAGTTGGAATAGAAGTATAACCTCCGCCAGTACTATAAACAGAAACATTTGCTACAGAACCAGTTGCGTTTATATAAACATTCGCACTTGCATTAGCACTTGCTCCGCCATTAGTTATTGATATTGATGGAACTTCTTTATATTTTGTTCCAGCAGACCCAACAGAAATAGCTGTTACATTAGCGCCACCGCTTGTAATTTCGGCAGTATCAACACCATATGTATTTTGCATAGCATCAAAACCGCTTTCACCGTTTGTTCCGCCATTTTGGTAAACGTATTTTGGCTGTTCGTTAATTTTAACTAAAGAAATCGGTAAAGTTGTATTAGAAGTTCCAATAAATGGATCTGCTAATGTTAAAATTGTATTATTTGCAATAGAAAGAATACGATTTTTTGTATACAAATCTGAATGAATACCGATAATATCACCGATTTCTAAATTTGCTGTGAATTGTGTCCCAACACCAATTACTGTGTTAGAACCATTTGTTACATTGATGCTTGTTCCATATACTGATCTAGCATCATAATTACCCCATTCTGACATTTGATTCTCCTGTATTGAGTCTGAATTTTATTCAAGTATTTATATCAATACAGAACTGGATTAATCAGGGCAAAAATTAACAACCCAACCATTATCATTACTAAAAAATCGTAAAACTTTCAAAGGATAAATTCCATCATATTCAAATGAATGATGTACTCCAGGTGGAATTTCTATATAACTTCCTGGACTACATTTATAATCTTTTCCGTCAATATTAAAAATAGCAGATCCTTCTAAAAATAATCTTGCTTCATAATCGTCATGTGTATGTTTAGCAACAATTATAGCTGTATTTGCATTAAATGTATCTTTAAACGGAAATTTTTTTGAGAGATTCTCTATAAATTTACATAATTCAAGGTTATCTCTCATATCCATATTTTTATATTTCATAAAATACCGAAAATAAATTGGCGGAAGGTATAGGGTTCGAACCTATACGCCCATTTCTGGACGACGGATTAGCAATCCGCTCTATTACCATTCTAGCAACCTTCCATAATTGGTATCCCCGATAGGAATTGCACCTATAACCTTTCGCTTAGAAGGCGAATGCTCTATCTTGTTGAGCTACGGAGACAAATAAAAAGGGCGTTTTCTGTTTTTTACATGGGGCACGCCTACCACCATAACATACTAATCCCAATATTCACGTTTGGGTTTTCGTAATAATTGAACGTCTATATCATTATCTATATAGCGTTTTATTTGACGTTTTGCATCTCTGCGATATGGTCTTTGTGAATATAAATTGTGAAACCATCCAGGACCGATATGATTCCAGTAACGCCATTTTTTATCTGAATGAAATTTAGCTAATCGTTTTTTGCCTTCTTCGCTATCAGCATAAAATACAAATTTATAAAAATCTCTAATACCGTGATCGTGATATTCTTTGATTTCATAATCTTCGAGGTTATATTGACCTATATTGTAATCCCATTCTCTTAAAACGCAATTACTTTTAATTTTCCATTCATCGTGTTTAAATCTATAAGTTCTACTCATTTTTCCCCCGTTAAGTTAAAATACTTACCGGAAGATCACCTGTTCGTTAATTTTCATAAATATTTCCTTTAATTTTTAGGTTGAGGATAAAATATAACTTTATTCTTGCCCGTTTTTTTCGCATAATCATGGGTATATTTAGTCCCGCTTTTTCTTTGAAATGTATCTTCTTTAGGAACAACTATTAACATATCAACAGAATCTACGATACGTCTATCTCTGGTTAAATAATTATCAGATTTTAATACAATATCGCTATCATGGAAAGCGCGAAGATCTTCTTTAATAGGTGGGTGGCTAACAACTCTAATACCAAGATTTCTTGCCATATTTGCCACTTGCATATCTACTCCAATACAATCGCCATGATGCAATTCAAGCTCATCATGTTTTCTTTTAAGGTGCGTAAGACCTTTTCTGATATTATTATATTGATACTCAGTCATTCCATTGCGAGTTCCCGTAACACCTACTTTCATTTTTTCTCCGTTTTAATTATCTGTCTCGTAATCGTAATCTTCTGGATGTCTTCCAGGTTCTCCTCGATAATGAGGATTACGTTCCCATGAATCAAATGGACTTAAAATCCATTCATCTTCTTCGCGTTCTTCGCCATAAACATACGCATATTGACGCACTGCTTCACTTAAATAATTACCGCCATATTCATCACCAAACATATCAATTCCTCACTCAACTTCAATAAATTCTACAAATGGTAAATTGTGTAATTGTCCATGTAAAAAATAAAATTCTACATCTTCAACTAATACTTCTGACAATGGATATTCAGTTCTCTGCTCTTCAGTAACAAAAGTATTTACATAATCAATAAACTCAGGCGAATAACCCTCAACATGAATCAATTTAACAGATGGATTAGCGTGTTTATCTCCAACTGGAAATATGGTAGTCGCTACTAAATGTTTGCGTTTATCTTTACGGTCATTTGTATTTTGTTGATGACTAAACGCTACTGCTTGATTATGTTTTCTTGAATAAACCAAAAATTTAGATTGGTCCCCATAATCGTTATTTTTTAAATGATCAACAGCTTTACGAAAAATATCTTTCGTTGCTTTTTCGTCATTATGTCGTGTAGCCAATCTGTCATAATAATGATGAGTTGTAATCAATTTTTTTCCGCCATAATTATCAGCGACCAATTCGTTAATAAATTCTTTAAATTTTTTCAAAACGTTTCTCCAATAGTTTTATATATTATAATATATCTATTTAGAAACGTCAAGCACTTTATTTATCGAACTCCCCAATTTTCTTCAAACTCCCCATCATCAGTCCAGTTATCTTCAATCTCACGAAGATGAATAAACTTGGGATTATACCAAAGCGCATCAATTGACTGTTTAGTTATCTCTTCAGTATCTTCGATAACTTTATAACTGGTATCCGGATAACGTTCCTGTAACTCATTAGCAGCTGCAATTGCTGTTTCGACATTAGGAAAATCTAACTGTAAATCTCCAATCGAACCCTTTCCTGTACAATAAAACCTATCATCAACAAAATTATCATCTGAACCAATAACTCTAATACTCATATATTCCTCAAAGTTAAAACTGGACCTAAACCTAAGATTCTTCTTTAAGCAAAAAAGAATTACTAATTGCTTTAAAACTAAATAAACCATCAATAGATTTAAATACAACACCTTCTCTAGTTTTAGCATTTATTGAAATTCCTTCAGCAAATGCTAAAATTTTATCAATTGAATCTAAACCTAATTCTTTTAATGTAATAGATTCATATAAAACAGGAACATGTTGTAATCCTAATTCTTGGGTAATTTTTCTTCTAATTTCTCCAGGAATATATTCTCTAGTGTCAACATCTAAAATATCATATACGAAAAATTGTGTATTACCAAAATTTTCTCTATTTTTTTGAATTCCTGGACCCATTAATTCCGATGAAATAAAAATATTTTTTCCGTAATTTGTCAATTTTTCTAATAAATTAGCTTTATTTGCAGCATCGACAAATGCATTATTTTCCTGATCTAATTTTAATGATAGATTTCTAGAACAAACAACTAAATCTTCGTTATTTCGTCCAACTGACATACTCGAACCATCTAATTTAATAGTGATTTCAAATTTACAATCATTATTATATGCATCTTCAATTTCATATTTTAAATTTTGACATCTAGGTTGATCTGTTTTACGCCCCCAGATAGGGGAATTTCCTTTAGCCATACCAGCTAACTGAGTTGACATTGGTGGTTCATATTTGTGAATATTTAATAAATCTGAAACATCCATATCTTCTTCAACGATTACAGGAATAGTTTCTAAACGAATTCCTAACCCAGCAAGTACAGATTCAACACCATCATAAACTACATTAATTGGTAACAATAAACCTTGTGAAATTTGTTTACGCAAGCGAACAGTTCTTAATCGTTCACCTTTAATATCATTGTATTCTCGCGGTTCTTTGCCTTCGCTAGTAAGGAATGGAGCAAGCTCAGTAGGGATCCAACTATCGATCTCAAAGTAAACTGCTAATTGTCCGACAGAGAACTCTCCTTTTTTAACTACTACTTTCCAGCCACCGATAGTAGCTGTTTCAATTAAATTCGCGCCATCAATAGGTTCTAATGCATCAATTTTTCTAACAGTTGCTAATTTTCTCATAATATAATCTCCTAATCCATTCTCGAACGCCAAGTAATATTTAAATCGCTACCAAGCATTGTTTTTATTGTTGCAGCAAATGCTTTGGCTGCTGCTTCATGTACTGACATGCTTTGAGTTGGTTGGTTTCCAGGCATCCAGATACTATATCCGCCACCATATTCGCTACCACCAATACCCATTTTTTTAAGATACGAAACCAGTGGTCCACGCGCAGGTCTAATTAACACCCATCCAAAACCACAACAATCTCGCTCACCAACACGAGCATACTGTTCTCGACCAGCTGTCTCTGCAGCTGCAAACGCAGCAGTAACGGCATTAGCAATTAAATCTTTATTCATAATCATCTCCAAATTTCAAGTATAACTTATTATACTAGATCGAGTACAGTATGTCAAGCACTTTATTTTAAATAATTTAAAATTTCTTCGCCATATTTTAAATAAAAATTATATCCACCAAACGCAGAAAACGACAACAACGCTGTCCAGAATAAAAAATCTCCATATGCCCAAAAAAATCTACGAAATTTATAATGTATCACGTGACATATATATCCAACAGATACAGCAATAAAAATTATTACAACACTAGCAAAAAAGCACATTGAAAAATCTACTATAAATCCCATAATTAACCTTTGTATATTCGTGTAAAATCAAATTTTCGTTTTGCTGGATTTACCAATTTAAATCCGCGTTTTTTACGCCTAATGTTAAATTTTCGTAGCGGAATCGTGTTATAGTAATGATAGAAATTAGGATCGAAATCCCCGCGCATGTTATAAATTCGCTCCCAAATTTGATGACCTAACCACCAGTGTCTACCGATTAGGTTTTCAATTTTTCTAATTTTATCTTTAATCATTTTACCAAAATTTCGCTTTTTTAAATGCTTTGTTAATATCATTTCCTACGTTTTTGGCAACGTGAGCTGCTTCATTTGCCAATCGTTCAGATTCTCTTGCTGCAGCTTCTGCAACTGCTTGAGCTTGTTCTGCTGCTTGTCTGGCATTCTGCTCAGCAATTTGAGCTGCTTCGCTTGCTAATCTTTCTGTTTCTGCAGCAGCGCGTTGCGTTTCTTCAGCAATTCTATTTGCTTCTTCTTGTGCTGTTCTTGCCGCATTTTTAGCTAAAATTGCTTGTTCTCTAGCTAACCTTTCTGTTTCTTTAGCTACATCATTTGCTACATCAATAACAGGAGTTACATCCACAGCAATACTGCCACTCAAATCAACTCCAACTAATAAATCTAACTCACCGTCTATACCAATTTCGATAGTGTTATCTTTAAATGTTGCTCCGCCACCAATTTCTGCTCCAGCTTGAAGTCCAATACTTACCCCAGCAGTCCCCTCAGCAGAAACTCCATTACCAGAGATAACTGCGCCTGTTTCAACTCCAGCGCTTGTTCCGATAGATGCTTCAGCATGCCCTTCGGCTCCATGTAATCCAACAGAACCGTCTGCTTCTACTCCAGCATGCGCTTCAGCATATACCCCTACGTTTACTTCAACATTAATATCTTCGTTACCTACAGATGCGCTTGCACCTGCTTCAACTGATACCTCGACGCCTGCCTCTGTATGCGCAACTACATCAGTTCCGGTCCAACCAATTTCTACTCCTGCTCCTGCTTCAATAGTAGCTGATGCGTGAGATTCTTCGGATAAATTAACTCCAGCAATAGTAATTGATTCCTCTTGACTTGCTTCTACCCCAACTTCAACAGATACTTCTGCGCTTGCTGATGTATCTGTTACTTCTGTTTCTGCTGTAGCATCTATAATTGTTTGTGATTTTTTTGCCATTCCGTGACTCCTGATATGTTATTTTCCTGACTGTTTATCTAAACACGGTTTTATTCTTAAATAAATTTTCCGGTGCTCTTCATATATAGCTGATGCCAATGCTGTCTTTGTAGGATCCAATGTATATTCTAATGGAACAGTTTTATGCGCTGTTAGATATTCTTTTTCTTTAGGAGTAGTACAAGCATCCATTCTTATTTGCCATATTTGCGACCAAGATTTTGGTTTTGGTGCAGGAGTACACGTTTTTTCTGGCTGTTTAACTGTAACAGCAGGTTTTTCTTTAGCTAAAACTAATCCAGGAATTAATAATAATAATAATATTTTTTTCACGTTAACCCCATTCACATAAAATAATTGCAGTTTTACCTGCGACTTTTACATACTGTTCTGTTACTCCATGATATTTACGGTTATGTGAACCTTCAAAACCATCAAACCGCATTTCATTGTATTTTGCATCATTTTTTGTTTCAGATTCAAATACAAAATATAAATTTCGCATTTTTACATATTTTTGAGCTTTAAACCAAGAGATAGCATCTTCTTGTGTGTTAAATTCAGGCATATTAACCTCTTTCATATTCAGTCATTACTCTATCAACATAAACAATAGTTTCTGGATATGGAGGAATTTTATAGTTGTGACGTTGTACTGCATGTTCACCTGCATTATATCCAGCAACTGCTAATTTTTTATCTTTAAACGTATTCATTAAAAATTTAATAAATCTAATTCCACCTTCAATATTTTGTTTAACATTAGTGCGATCTTCTACGCCAAATCGTTCTGCAGTCGCTGGCATCAATTGCATAAGACCAACTGCGCCTTTGCTACTAACAGCTTCAGTTCTATATGTACTTTCAGCTTTAATTATCGCATGAACTAATTTTTCGTCAACGCTATATTTAACGCAGGCATTATGAACCCATCGATTAATATCTTTTAATGTTGGTTCTTTTGGTGTATTATTAATCGCTATAGTAACAATCGGCTGATTATTAACCATTGCAACTTTCTTTTCTACCTGAACTTTGTGTCTGGTAAAATGTATATGTCCTTGTGCATCTGTAGATATTTGTACAAACGCAGGTGTAATAAACAACGATGATACTATTAACGTCTTAATCATAATAAATTATCCAAAAATAGTTTTAACAATAGTCCAATCAAATACTGGCTGGTTAACTGCATCTAATTCATTTGCAGAGATAAATTGCACACTTAAAATAGTTTCCATAATAAAATCCTCAAAGTTTTAAAATATAAGTTATTATAATATATCCCAATAAATAAAGCAAGCACTTTTTAATAAATATTTCTAAACAGGGAGAAATAATGGAAACGCCAAAAAACGCATTAATTGAAAAAATAACATTTGCTGTATTGCCATTTTTATTCAGCGGGTTGGTTTACCTAATGAGCGCATTAAACGATGTTAGAGAAAGTATCAACACGTTAGAAAATAAAGTATCAGTTGTTGTTACTCCAGAAAATGCTCCTAGACCAAATTCAGTATCAGAATTGGCAAGAGAAAAATTGCGACAAGATTTTATGGTTGAACATAACGAAAGCGAAATTAAACGCACAGAATTAGTTGGTTCTATTGCATTACTTAAATGGAGGATAGCACAATTGGAGGAAAAAAATGGCAGCAAGTAGTAAAGTTTTAGATGGTGGATGGAGAACATGGTTGGCATATGCTTATGTAGCAATTTGCCTTTATGATTTTATGATTGGACCAATCATATTTAATTTTTTACAATATTATAATCCAGGGCAAGATGTTACTGCATATACAGCGATAACTCTACAAGGCGGTGGTTTATTTCATTTAAGTATGGGTGCTGTATTAGGTATATCGGCTCATGGTAAAACGCAAGAGCAAATATCCTCGTCTAAAAATGAATAAAAATAAAGGCTCTTAACGAGCCTTTTTTATTAATCTAATTTTTCTAAATTTTTAATATAATTTCCAATTTCGTGATTAATGAAAAAATTAATTTTTCCTTTTTTAATACCAGTCCAAAATCCTTTTACTCTATCTTTTGTAGTTTGCCACCAATTTAAAACCGATAAATTACCATTGTGGTCAAAATAATGTAATTCCCCGTGATGTGTGTATCTACCTATTGGATTTCTTGTAACGATATCTTCGTTGTTTACCCAACGATAATGTTCGATATTTAATCCTTGCATAAATCCAACATATTCTCCATTACCAACTTTCGGGCTTCCGAATGTAAATAATACTGGATTTTTAATTCCCTCAGTTCTACAACAACGAGTAACAATTAATGTTGCCATTGCTGCACCAAGGCTATGACCAGTGCACCAAACTCTACGGTTGGATCCATATTTTTTAATTAATTTAGACAGTTCTTCCCAAATAAGATCTACGCTGTGTTTAAATCCTCTATGCACCAATCCAACTTTACAACTAGAAGGTACTAAAGCAAATTTAACGTCAGCGGCTATATCAGAAAATTGCGTTGGTTGGGTTCCACGACATACAATGATAATATCATCTTTATCATAAAGGAAATAAGCCTGTGTTCCTTCTTTATCTAAGAATTTACTATCGTATCCATCAAATGATACGTTATCTGTATATGCAAGGCTACTTAATTTTGCCATTAATAATGACTGTTTGTTGAGAGTTAAATCCGAAATCATTGTATACTCCTATTTACAAGTTGGTTAAACCGTATTTAGGAGTAAACACTATTTTGTTAATCTACTACTTTTTGATATACATTTTCAATTGTTGCATTAACAATATCTCTAATACAATGATCGCTATAATCGCACATTCCTTTTGGCCAATCGTCTATTTTAAAATCATAAGTAAATTTAACTTCTCTATCGTCAAACATTAATCGAAAAGCATCAATAGATAATGTATTTTTTAATAATGCTAATCTAAATTCTTGTAAGATTAATTCTTGACCAAAAATTAACTTAATATCTTTAGTTTTGTTTAAACGAATGAATTCTGTAACAAATGGCTTTACCATTCCTTCAGGTAAAGCCATGCCATTTAACGCATCATATTCAAGGGTAATCATTCTGCATCTTCTGCGTCAATAAGTTCTTCCATTACATCTTCAATACGCCTAACCATAGCCTGCGCAAAAATAGTTGTAGTGCCAACAGCAACACTTATTCCGCCATGAATAACCCAACCTTGTTCAACCCAATTATTTACTCGCTCAATAATTTCAGTTTCATAACGCCCTGTTACAACTTTATATGTTTCTGCCATTTTAATTCCTAATGATGGTGATGATGTGGATATGGTTGTAAATACCAAGAGTCATAATTATATCTAGTATCATGCCGTTGATGATAATGCTGTGTGCATCCAGATAATAATAAACAAATAAAAATTAATCTAGTCATACTTTGTATAATTCCTAAGCAGCTTTTAATTTATGTTCTTGATATTTTTGTTGATTTTCTTTTACAGTAACCCATTCTAAATTAGATGGATGAAAATTGTTATGATCATGATCGATATGATTTACTTGATAACGATCAGCATGCGTAACAAATTCTTGTAGAATTTTTCGTTCTTTATCTGGAATATTATTCCAATCTAACCCTCGTAATTCTTCTGGCATTGGTTTTTCGTGGAATGTTTCACAAACTAATCTGTGAACCATAAGCGTTTTTGATTTTCCTTCTATAGATAAACCAACTTTAGGATAAGGATTATGTTTACAACCTTTGGCTATTTTTAGTTTTTTTAAACCAACTTGTTTATGAGAATAAATTTCCCCATATTTGTTTACATAATAACCGGAAATACAATTTCCTTGATACATAACAAATCTAAAATTGAACCCTGGATTAATTCTGTTCATAGTATCTAATCTCTGTTGAGCATAATCAATAAACATTATACCAACTCCCAATGGTCGCGATGTGCTTTAAGGTAATCTGGAATCAACGGTGTATCTTTAAAATCCCACCATTCGCTACCATCATATTCTGCTCGTTCTAACCAACAATTATCTTGTAACCAAACATATCCAAATACTTGTTGACGACCATAACCATTATTATAATCAAAATCTAATTTATCTAAAAATTCAGCTAACTGTTCTCCGGTATAACCAATCGGCAATCTAAAATGAACTTCTGATCCATAATCGGGTTCATATGTAATATCAGCACATAGGATAATAGAATTAAAATTATCTTTTAAATCTTTAATTAATTCTTTTTTTGCATTTTTCATAATATAACCCCTAAACAACAATCAAGTAAAGTAGCACAGATTGAGATAAAAATCCAATGCTATTTGAAATAATATACAACATATCTTTTTGAATAATCGCGCGAATTAAAAACAAAAATAATCCGCTCCAAATTAACAATACCATACTTAATGGAGGCATCGCTACGGTTGGATCAAAAATTTTATTAATGATTGTAGGTAAAGTAGCTGATTGAATCAACACCATACCAATCCAACCAGAAATATCTCCTAACCGTTTAATCGGTTTTTTAGTCATAGTTTTCCTTATTAGTTAGTATATAACCATTATACCGGATTCTAATAAGGAAAGCAAGCACTTTTAAATTTATTTTACCAACTAGATTGATAAGTGAAACGCCAGCGTTTCCATAAAGATTCATCAGATTCGTTAATTAATGGTTCTAATTTTTCTATAGTTTGCTCAAGAATTTCAAAATACCAATCATCGTATTCAGTTGTTCCAAAAAAGAATCCACCCGCTGTAGGAAGTAAATCCTCTGCAGAGGATCGATCCGCTAATACCTCTTTACAAGTATCATATAACTGTTTTAATTTCCTTTTGTCAATCTCATACTCTTTACAATCATCAATACCATCCTGAACATATTGTACGAACCAGTTGTGAATTGCATTGGCTTTTCGCCAATAGGCTGCTTCAACTTGAATTTTTTGAATTCTTACGCCTTGTGGAAGTAAACGTTTAACTGCATCGCTGTTGATATTTTTATCGAATTCTTGGTCAACTTCGCTATATTCAGAAATATAACGGTTACCACTCAAATAACAATCAAGACCCATTTTCTCACTCCTAATTATAATAAAAAAATAAAGATAGTTGTCGGTACTGAATTCCGACTTTCCTTTGTGACCCAGTTGAGCTAAACTGCGACTACTGTTATGAAGTGCTCACTTCACCCTAATCAACACACAAAGACTTATAGGTTCAGCGTATCAGCCTACGCATTAACTATCAATGATTGGTTGATACTGGCGGTTGGGTTAAGCTCCACTCATCATGGCTGTGACAGTTCGGCGCAAATCAACCAATCATTCATAGTGCTTGTCTTTCCAAGCTGTCAGTACGGTAAACTGCAAAAACCCCCGTGACTTGGAGCCGTGTTAAAACTCGTAAAATTCGTCTACTATTTCACCGGATATAGTTTCTGCTGTGCCACGATAAAAACTCATAGCAGTTTCACCCAATTTAACTGTATGTCCTGCTTTTAATTCAAACCGATAAATTTGACTAGTTTCTCCGCCATAGCTAACCTCTATTCGTAACCCATCAGGTCCAGGATCGGTATAACCAACATATTTAAACGCATATTTATAATAACTTTCAAATGTCACTTCAACTTCAGCATACTTTTCTAGAAATTCATCTTCGCTTAATTCCATTATTTTCTCCACATATCAACAATCCAAAAAACAGTTCTATTAAACCACTTTTTAAATCCATTAACTCCGTCATATTCAGTCATACACGCATAAAACATACCTACTGCAAAATAAATCCCTATAATCAGCAATGTCATAAATTCCATGCTATTTCTCGTTTGCCAGAGTTAATGTACCAACATATGGTACCCAATCGTGCACCCCAACATATTGTACCAAATCGTGCATCCACTGTTTTGTATGAGTTCCAATAGGCAAGGATGTAAATTCTCCCTGTTTAAGTAATGTTCCCTCAGATATACTGGTAAACAAAACAATTTGTTTGTTTGGAAAAATACCTAAACATGGATAAGATATGCCATTTTCTGTTTTATGTTCAGTTGATTGTACTATAATTGCCATTTTATTGTCCGTTAGTTAATGTTACTTTGCTATCAAATTTTTCCCAAGTATTAATCCAATAATCTTTATGAGTTCCCATTTTGTGGCTTGAATGACCTTGATGAATTACCGTTCCTGTGTGTTGGTCAGTAAACAAAACAAGCATATTATCGGGATATCTACCGATACAAGGATATTCAGGCGATATTTCATTTTTGATTAATTTTGATTTAATTGCCATTAATTCATCTTTTTTATGTTTATAAATTCAACAACATTAACATCAAAACCATTCATACTTGCCTCGAGGATAGCAGCAAAACGCGCACCATCAGAAGTTCTAGCTTTTTTATAAACTGTTAATCTGGGTTCGTTTTTAAATTTCATTTCAACTTCAAATTCGTTCATATTAATTCTCTAATAAATCCCATGATTTTTGCGTATTATCTTTCATACCTAATATAGCAAGGATACGATTAATTTCTGATTTACATTCCGCTATAGTATTCTCAGCGAAAAACCGTTTTCCACCCTCAATAGGATCGAGGATTTCATAGTATTCAATGTCTGAGGATTTAACTCGTTTCGCTACTACAGATCCATGTTTATCTAAACGCCAATCAGCGCAAAGCGAATAAACAGGATTTATAATAAAACCTTTGTATTTCATAATTCTCTCCTAACCTTTAATAAAGAACACAGTTGTTAGAGTATAATAAATTATACTCTATTGCAATAGATTAGTCAAGCACTTTTTGTGCTTCAGCACGAGATTTATAATAATAAAATAATTTTACATAATGCGCGAATTGTATCGGCTCTTGACGATGATTGGGTAAACTCCCAAACATTTCTATCATCTCGTCATAAATTGCTTGCATTTGAACGTCACTCATTTTAAATCTTCGTCAGCGAATATGGTAGATACAGAGGTATATAACCCCCAAAGGACGATTGCAACTCCAAAAAATGGCCAAAAGAAAATTTCCAATAATCTCAATGGTTTTGAGTGATGCAGAATTCTACCAATATGCCCGCTCCAAATTCCCATACAAGCATACACAACTCCGACAATAATATAATCAACAATATCGTGCATTATAAATCCCCTAAAGTTTTTCCGTGGCAATCTAATTTGTCTTGTGGAATATAATCTAACTGATACACGTTAACCACATATTCATATTTTCCAGCACGCCATGTTTTCTCTGCTTCACCTGCCAAAGCCGCTAAAGTCTGCGAAGAATAAACTCCAATAACGTAGCTGTGATTTTCTCGATCACCCCATCGCAACATTTCCACTACAAATAAAACACCATTATTTTTCATTTTAATCTCCGAATATTTCTTTTTCGCTATTTTTTTCTAACGCAATCATATCAGTTTTCATGGTTATAAGCATACCAACATTATCTTCTAATGCACGAGCAATTCGCATTTTTTCAGCATCACCAGTTTCATTATATTTTTCGATAAGTTTCATTCTACGATTAATAGTTTCTTCCAAATTGTCTAAAACTAATTTCATATTTGCTTTTGTTTTCTGACCAACTTTTATTATTTTGCTCATTATTTTCTCACACAATAACCGTTGATCATAACATTCTTATCCATTTTTACTCGTAAATCATTAACGATAAGTTGTCTTGCAGTTTCACAATTTTCCACTGATCCAAATATCTGAGGATCTGGACCTGGCTCTAAATTTGATCCAGCAAACGAAATAAAAAAATATAAAATGTAATTCATATCAATCCTTTTTATCCAATACGATGACCTGATTTATTTAAAATATCAGAATCTTCTGTTAATTTTGCTACACCGATATAATTGCCATTTATATCTCGTAGAGTAAATTCTTCTTCTGTTATATCAGATAACGTATGATGAATTTTATCGGCTAAACGAACAAGGGTATTCGCTATCATACCATTCATGTCATCAACAAATGCATCGTTTTCACATTCAAATTGTAATTTAAATTTTAGCATCGTTGACCTGAATTAACATTTGTTTTTGTTTAAGGGTATGCTGAACAGGATACCAAATTTCATCAATTTTTACGCCAACAATATCATGAGCGTAAATCTCGCCAGTTTCATGCCATGTACCAAATACCTCGGCATAACGATAGTTTCCGCGTTTGTTATCGCGCATAATTGCTTCCCAACCGTTGCGCAATTTAACTCTAACGCCTTCTTTTAAGTCATTAGTATAGATTCGTTTTTCAAGTAACTCAGCCATTATTATCTCCAATTAATTAGTATAAAGTTATTATACTAGAACCAATACAGTTTGTCAAGCACTTTTTAATCTTTTTTTGCTCGTTCTAAAGCCGCATCTATAATGCCCATTGTATTAGGTAAATCCAAATCATTTGCCACCATCATATCCTTGGCTAATTGAAGCGCAGCTACCAATTCTTCTACTAAGGTTTTCTCGTTTGACATTATTTCCTCCGATTACCAACTATTTTCTGTTATTTCTCTATGACATTCTGCGATAATTAACCTAGCAAACTCTTCTAAATCGTTTAATGTCAAATATCCGCGTTCTTGATAAGAGGGATGTATCCATTTATCATCCCCAGTTTCTACCCATCCGGCTTGTTCAGCTAATTCTTTAATTTTCTGATTCATCAAGCAAACCATAATGTTTTTTAACTTCTTGTTCGATAGTTCTAGCAACACTTGTTCCTGCTTCATATCGCACTTCGTCTAAAACAAAACACAAAACATCTTCGATAACCAGCTTAACCAAAAAACTTAATTCGTCGTCAAAATTTGCATCATCAGTTAATGATGTATCCCATACTTCAATCAATTCTAATATTTTTTTATTCATTTGATATAACTCCAACTTAACGGTTGGCGAATTAACCGCTATTTTCATTCGTTCTAAATCGTAATTAAATGTTTCTGTCATAATAATTTTTCAACGTGACCAACTTCATAAATTTCAATACTTTCTATTGTATGGAAACCATATTCGGTTACAGGAAGAAAATCCCAAAATATATCAAGAACTTCTTCGTCGTGATCAACCGTTTCCTTGTCTACATATACATCATATGCATGTTCACCATCATCACAATTATCGCGATAATTAAAATTATGACGGTTTGGATTAGCTTTAATTTTTTCAATTAAAGGCATTATAATCGCTAATGTTTCGTCGCTGATTGCAGTAAATTGACTTGCATAATCGCCATCATTCATATCTACTTGTACTAAAATATAATTTGACATTTTAATTAACCTCACATTTTGCTGAATAACCTAATAAACCGTCCTGTAACTCACGCTCAATAGCAGGCTTATTTTTTTCTATGTAAAACTCACATTCCGCATAGGTATCGAACTGCATAATGGTTACTTCTGGAGTTCCGTTCGCTATTTGCGCGGAAGTAAAATACATCATTAATGTTAACGCTGCACCCATTTTTATCTCTCCTAGTTAATTAGTATAACTTATTATACTCGACTGCATGCAGTATGTCAAGCACTTTGTTAAATTTTATTCATTTGGTATCGCAATTAAATGACAATGTTGCGTTCTAGGTAAATTTTTTTCGCATTCATCAATTAATGTATCGCGTTGATATACTAAATACCAAAATCCACAAATCATCAACAAAATCATTAATGCAAAGGCATATGAAGCACTAGCATCTTTCATTCGTATCATTCGTTTATCTCAAATTCTACCACTATTTTCCAACCCATGTTCTTTTTCTGCAAACCTAACGCCAGCATCAAAAGCCTGTTGTCTTTCTCGAGTGAAAGCCCACTCAGGGTATGTTATTTCGCAACAACTCAAAGGCTCACGTTTTGGTGATTTATAAAGTGCGGTGTAGCCGTTGTTGTCCGCTGGTTTATCTGTTACTACATCTCCTAACAAATTACACATCCAAGCCACAGGCTCTTGCTCAGATTGGACGAGTAGTTCTTCTGTTTTATCATATAAGTCACTAAAATCATCCACATTTTTGGCACCGTTATACCATCGGTAAAGCAGCTCTCTTTCTTTGCTCATCATTATTCTCCAATGTCCTTTTCTTTAACCCACGTACACGCAAAGCACGATTTAATCATCTATCTCAATAATTCTAACTTTGTGATCTTTTGCCGCCTTTCCTGCTTTGTGAGCTTTTATTGTCCCACGAGCAGTATTTTCAAACCATGACGAAGCATGACCGTTTTCATTGTCTAAGCCTACCCAAAACAATCCCCACAATTTATACTGTGGAAAATATTCCATTGAAAGCTCACCGGAATAATCATACACTGGTTTTTCTAAAATTCTATATCTACTCACCTAAGTACGCCCAAAAGTTGTTATGAATAGACATTAAAGCATCGCTATTTAAATACATGGTACTTTCTTGATTTCTTGGATCGCTATGTAAACTTACTATTTGATTTGATACAGTTCTAATATCTAGGACATAAAATTTAATCCCGCCATCAGCAGTTAGTGGTTGTAAAATCATCGATGTTATTTTATCCGCTGCTAATATAATATCAGCGTCCTTGCATGGAATTCGTATTCTATTTTGACTCATAGCCTTTTTTCTCTAATAATTCTAGGAATGTTTTTTTCTCGCAGCCGCCTAAACCGTCCATATCCTGACCAACTTGCCAAACGTTTACGTTTTTCCATAGGGCGATAACTAAGTTAAAATCATTTTGGTCTAATTCATATAATAACTTTTGGGCTTTCTTGATTACTCGGTCAGTTCGATTAAAAGAACCGCTCTTCCAGTCGCGTGTTTTGACCTTCATAGTCAAATTAATGGCATTAACTTGACACACGCTCAGGGCGATTACAGGACCGAAATCTTGGTAAAGTTCATTGTATATTCGTTGATGATTCATTTATATCTCCAGTCAATTAAGTATAAGTTATTATACTTTACGCAGTAAAGTTAGTCAAGCACTTTTTTTCCACATAGGAAAAAATTTATCTTGCTCTGTTAACCAATCTAAAAATACCCATCCGTCTTTATTTTTTTCTAACCATAAATCGTCGTTATCTCTTGCCTCTATACAAATTTTTCTAATATCTTTGTCCGTATTAAAAATACAAATATCTTTGTCAAATTTTATGCTAGTAATAAAATTGGTTGACGCTTGAGCATTTTCGCAATAAAATCCTGAAAGATAATGACTTAACTTTTCTGCTATAGATTTAGAACAATATAACATTACATTATCAACATTTTCCTCTAATGCCATCATAAATTTTTCATAATAAGGTATTAATTCTTGCTCTATTATTTTTACATTATCTTCAACATCTTGGCTTTTTTCTTTGATTTTTTTAGGTTTAATTTTCGTAGATAAAACATGTGTTACATTATATACTGGATGTTCAGATTGAATTATTAGTTTTTCTCTTTGCTCTAATTCCGATCTAGTACCAGTAAAAATTTCGCGATCCATTCTATCGTAAATGGATTTCCATTTGTTATTATGGTTAGACATATGTTGTTTTTGTCTAACAAGAGCGTCATAACTGATACCAACATATAATAACGTGTCTTGTTTATAATAACGGTATATATCCCAATCTTTTATCATAACCTACTCTATAACACACTCAAGCCAATTTATAATATCATAATTTTCATTAATATTTTTACCATTAAAATCCCAAAAATCGCTACCATTAAATGTAAAAAAATTCATTTCATTAACTGATATTAAGGTAAAGGATCCATCGCGTAATTGAACCTGCGCAAATCCATCGTTATTACATAAAGTTATCAATTTATCTAATTTTTTAAACATCTTGTATCTCTAAAATCTATTTAAAATTTTTCTGCTGATTTTTAATGCTGTATTATCGAGAAAACGATCGTAATAATCTAAGTCGTCATATGAGTCAAAGGAATCGCTTACGCTCATTGTTTTATCGCCCTCATTACAATTTTCTTTTTTAAGTTTGTATATTTGGCATTCCAGCTGTTTAACATAAACATATATTGAATGCGGCACTTTAAAATGCTCTGATAATTTAGTTTCTAAATTTGTACAGCATATAAAATATGAGGATGCCATCATTTAACTCCAAAATGTTCTTTAATATTGACCGCCTATAAATCATCAAACGCCAATCTTTGACGTTATTTTAAAGCATCAATTTGTTTTTGTAATTCTTGTTGTTGTTGCAACAATTTACTTAATTGTTGTTCTTTTTGTTCTTTTTCTATAGCAATTTTCTTTTTGGCTACATAATAATCATACATACTTTTATTTCGTTCATTATACTCATAGGCGTTTTCTATACGAGAAATTACTATTTCAGATGCTTCATAATAAGTATCAGTTACTTCGCTACGAATTGACAACTGAGTTGTGTTATGTATACGTTGTAATTTTTCTAACATTTCGATTAAACTTTGTGAATTTATTATCCCAACTCGTTCAATTTCAACCCATTCATAACAAATGTTTTTTGTGTATTGTTCAAAAGTTTGTATATGATTATTTACTGACATTTTCCCTTCCGCTATTATTCAAACATAAGTAATGCAATGTGTGTAAAGTTCCAACAATTTTTTGTTACTAAAACTGCGCAGGTTAATTAAATCGCCTAGTTCGCCACAATCTTCTAATTGTATATACAAATCAGAACTTAATATTGCATCGATAATTAAATTTCTCATTTTTCCTTCCGCTATTTTGGAAACGCTTTCAGGACGGCACTGGGTTTTCGCCAGTAACTGTGGTCAGCAGTATGGTATCCCGACTAGCCAGACCATAGGAACCACCCTACTCGCCAAACTATCGTTAAGCTGGATTCGGTCACCAGCAAAGCCGTCCTGAAAGCGTTTCGTTTAATTTAAGTATGATTCATTATACCTTTTCTCGAGAAAAGCAAGCACTTTTTACTTAATTTTCTCGTAAATGTGATAACAATACACGACCTCGATTTCTGGTTCATCATAAATGTATTCAGCGGTAGGCGTTTGTGTACCTATATAATCACCCCATTTATGCCATCTCCAACCTCCCTCATTGGGTTGGTCGCTTTTTGCTATTTTATGTAATAGGACAACAAACTCACGCTCTGTGGAGGTCAATTCAGGGATGACTTCAAGTAAATTTTCAATTCCATCACAAACACCGTAATACCACGCAATGTCGTTTGATGGAAATTCAGGATCGCGCGAATAACCGCTATTTCTCCCTTCTAAGGCGTGTAACTGAAACGAATAATCACTTAGATAAACACCCTCTTGTAATTCACGGACTCGGATAATCGGATTACTTTTTAACATTTTTCTCTCCTCTATTAAGTATGATTCATTATACTTTACTGCGTAAAGAATGTCAAGCACTTTCTACTAAAGTTAAATCACTTTCCCAAAAATAAGCAACACCCACTCCAAAAGGATTGTTATCTAATACCAACCCCAATCGTCCGCTTGGGCGTTCAACAATTGATGAGATAGCACCGTATGGTAATGTTTCTATTGCCGCTACCACGCCTACATACGTTCCTTTATGTAATCCAGTCAAGGTTACGCTAACTCTATCGCCAATTTTAAACATAATCAAACCTCCGCGCTGTTTAACATTTCATACATAAAACGACAATCCGATGGG